>Ga0268265_10000158_pt1 | contig 83123 bp, 80 predicted proteins | sample KBSSwiS52_FD_190355 | JGI IMG/M metagenome (GOLD analysis project Ga0268265, IMG submission 190355) | Switchgrass rhizosphere microbial communities from Kellogg Biological Station, Michigan, USA - KBS Switchgrass S5-2 (SPAdes) (version 2) | ecosystem: Host-associated > Plants > Roots >... | reverse complement strand
CACCAACCCGGCGACGTCGCGGCCGACGGTCGTGCCGACCCAGGTGGCTTCGACCAATCCGACCGAGGCGCGTGCACCGCAACTCGTTCCCAATTCCCCGATCCCGACCGCGGCGGCGAGCTTCGGCACCGACGTCGTGCAGCCGGGCTCGTACGATCCGCGCCTGCAGTCCTATGTGATCCGCCACTACCAGGCGACCGGCTCGACCGGCTCGTCGGATTTCGTGCCGTACATCCTGCTGGCTCCGCCGGCGGATACGCTCGAAGCGCGCCAGGTGGAGAATCGCTGACGCAATGCGCGCGGTGGGTCCTGCGCGCGCAGTCGTGCTGGCGGCGATCGCGCTCTTCGCCAGCTTCGCCGCTCGGGCCGCCGACGATCCTTCTCCGCAAGAGCTCCTCGCGCACATGAGCGTGGCCCTGCGCACGGTCGATTTCCAGGGCTCTTTCATCTATCAGCACGAAGGGCGCGTCGACGCGCTGCGGATCTTCCATCTCGGCGGCGAGCACGAGCGCGAGCGGCTGGTCAGCCTCACCGGCCCTCGCGGTGAAGTCGTGCGCAATGACGGCACGATCACCTGCGTCGCGTCGGGCAAGGTGCCGACGCTCTTCGCCAACCGCGCGGACATGCGCCTCCTGCCGCTGGTGCCGAATGTCGCCGCGATCGGCGCGCAATACAGCGTCGCCGCCGGTGGCGAGGATCGCATCGCCGGGTTCGGCGCGCGCATCGTCGATATCGTGCCGCGCGATCCGTATCGCTACGGCTATCGCCTCTGGCTCGAGCGCGACAGCCATCTTCTGCTGCGCTCGGCAGTGGTCGATGCGGCGCGTCGTCCGCTGGAACAGTTCATGTTCGTCGCGTTGGATGTCGGCGCCAAGCCGCGCGAGACCGATCTTTTGTCCAGCGAAACCGGCCGCGAAGCCTTGTCGCCCGCGGACGAAGTCGAGATCGACGCGCAGTCGAAATGGCGGGTCGTTCCGCTTCCGGCCGGATTCCGCTTGGTGCGCGCGCAGCGGCCGTTCGATACCGCCTCGCAGGCCGAACACCTCATCTATTCGGACGGGCTTGCGAGCGTTTCGGTTTACGTCGAGCCGCAGCCGACGGCAGCGCCGGCGAGAGTCGAATCGACGCTCGCGCGCGGCGTCCTCAGCATCCATTCGCTGACCGACGGCGCGCTGCGCGTGACGGCCGTCGGCGACGTGCCGGCGGCGACCGTGCAGGCTATGGCGCGCAACGTCCAGGCCCGCAGCGCCCATTGACTGAAGAAGGGCTTAAATGAACGCTTGCTGCGCCACGCCGATTGGAACTTTGCGCGGGCGGCCCCATCAAAGCGCTGCATCGGCGACGCGAATGCTGCGGTTCTGCCCGGCGGGACACGCGGCGATCCGCGCGCTGACCCAGAATTCCATGCAACACCCAAGGAACACACGAGGTATTCCGATCATGACGAACGCAACACGAGGGATGGCTTCACGCTGGCTGTCCATTCCGCTGGTCTTCACGCTGCTCGCCGGCAGTGCAGGTGCCGCGGAGCTGCCCGACTTCACCGGTCTGGTCGAGAAGTACGCGCCGGCCGTAGTCAACGTGCAGGCGACCGGTAACGAGAGCCAGACGCAGGATCAGCAGGATTTCGACGATCAGGAAGTGCCGGACATCTTCAAGCGCTTCTTCGGACCAGGCGGTCCGCACCCGCGCGGCGGCGGCGGCGCGAGCCCGCGCGTATCGGCGGGGTCGGGCTTCATCATTTCCGCGGACGGCTACGTGCTGACCAACAATCACGTCGTCGAAGGCTCGGATACGGTCACGGTGCGCCTGTCGGATCGGCGCGAGCTCGACGCGAAAGTCGTCGGCTCCGACGCGCAGTACGACATCGCGCTGCTCAAGATCAACGCGAGCGGATTGCCGGTCGTCAGCCTCGGCGACTCCAAGACGCTGAAGGCCGGGCAGTGGGTGGTCGCGATCGGCCAGCCGTTCGGCTTCGATCATTCGGTGACCGCCGGCATCGTCAGCGCGGTCGGCCGCAACTTCGGCGGCGCGGACCAGCAGTACGTGCCCTTCATCCAGACCGACGTGCCGATCAACCGCGGCAACTCGGGCGGTCCCTTGTTCAATCTCGGTGGCCAGGTCGTCGGCATCAACTCGCAAATCTTCTCGAACACCGGCGGCTACATGGGCGTCTCGTTCGCGATCCCGATCGACATCGCGATGAACGCGGTCGACCAGATCAAGACGACCGGCCGCGTCAGCCGCGGCATGATCGGCGTGCAGATCCAGAATATCGACCGCGAGAACGCCAAGGCGCTGGGCCTGCCGCGTATCGGCGGCGCGCTGGTCAACAAGGTCACGCCGGGCAGCGGCGCCGACAAAGCCGGCGTGCAGGTCGGCGACGTCATCCTGAGCTTCGGCGGCCGCGACATCGCGACCTCCGCGGATCTCCCGCCGCTGGTCGGCTCGACCAAGCCCGGCTCGAAATCCGATCTCGTCCTTTATCGCGACGGCAAGACGATGACCGTGCCGGTTGCGGTCGGCGAGCTGCCGACCGAGAAGGCGACTCAGGCGAGCCTGCAGAGCGGCGGCAACGGCACGGTGGCGCCGGCCAATGCGCTCGGCGTCATCGTCGACGACCTCACCGCCGATCAGCGTAAGCAGCTCGGTCTCACGGACGAAGGCGTCGTCGTCACGCGCATCGCGGGCGGCGCCGCGCGCCGGGCCGCGCTCGAGCCTGGCGACGTGATCCTGATGGTCGGACGCAAGCCGGTGAAATCGGTCGCCGGGTTCAATGCGGCCGTCAAGGACGTCAAGCCTGGCGACTCGGTGATGCTGCTCGTGCGTCGCGACGATGCGACGAGTTTTATTGCGGTGCCGGTGCCCAAGAAGGGTTGATCCCTCATCGGGCTTGAAAGCCAAGGGCGTTCGCCAAGGCGAACGCCCTTTTTCGTTGTGTGTCTTTGCTTTCCGCGGAGGAGGGAGCGAGTGGGCCGCCGTTTCCGGGGGACGACGGCAGGTCGCCGATTCTGCGATAATTCCGCGCTTGTGCCCGCCGGCAGCCGCACGGCTGCGAATTTCGCTTCCGAATGCTCTATATCCGTAATTTCTCGATCATCGCCCACGTCGATCACGGCAAGTCCACGCTCGCCGATCGCATCATCCAGCTCTGTGGGGGACTCACCGAGCGCGAGATGGAAGCGCAGGTGCTCGACAACAATCCGATCGAGCGCGAGCGTGGCATCACGATCAAGGCGCAGTCCGTTTCATTGCCGTACAAGGCGAAGGACGGTCACACCTATCAGCTCAATTTCATCGATACGCCGGGCCACGTCGACTTCAGCTACGAAGTCAGCCGTTCGCTCGCCGCGTGCGAAGGTGCGTTGCTGGTCGTCGACGCGGCGCAAGGCGTCGAGGCGCAGTCGGTGGCGAATTGCTACACCGCCGTCGAGATGGGTCTCGAGGTCGTGCCGATCTTGAACAAGATCGATCTTCCGACGGCGGACATCGAACGCTCGAAGGCGGAGATCGAAGCCGTGATCGGCATCCACGCCGACGACGCGATCGCGATCAGCGCGAAGACCGGCGAGAACGTCGAGGCGGTGCTCGAAGCGATCGTTGCTCGCATTCCGCCGCCCAAGCCTCGCGATACCGACAAGCTGCAGGCGCTCATCATCGATTCTTGGTTCGACAATTATCTCGGTGTCGTGTCGCTTGTTCGCGTCATGCAGGGCGAGATCAAGCCGCGCGACAAAGTGGTAGTCATGTCGACCGGACGCACGCACGAAGTCGACCAGGTCGGCGTCTTCACGCCCAAGCGCACGCAGCGCGACAGGCTTGCGGCGGGCGAGGTCGGCTGGGTCACGGCGTCGATCAAGGACGTGCACGGCGCGCCGGTCGGCGACACGCTGACCCAGGCGCGCGATCCCGCGCCGCATCCGCTGCCGGGTTTCAAGAAAGTGCAGCCACGCGTGTTCGCCGGGTTGTTTCCGGTCGTCGCCGACGATTATCCGGCGCTTCGCGAGGCGCTCGACAAGCTCAAGCTCAACGATGCCGCGATGCATTTCGAGCCGGAAACGTCCGAGGCGATGGGCTTCGGCTTCCGCTGCGGGTTTCTCGGCCTCTTGCACATGGACATCGTGCAGGAGCGGCTCGAGCGCGAATACGATCTGAACCTGATCTCGACCGCGCCGACCGTCGTCTACGAAGTGCTGCAGACCGACGGCAAGATCCTCGAGCTCGACAATCCGGCCAAGCTGCCGCCGGCGCAGAACGTCGAGGAGATTCGAGAACCCATTATCGTCGCCAACATCCTGACGCCGCCCGATTACGTCGGCAACGTCATTACGCTGTGCGAAGAGAAGCGCGGCGTGCAGCGCTCGATCCATTATCTCGCGACGCAAGTTCAGATCAGCTACGAGCTGCCGCTGGCCGAGGTGGTGCTCGATTTCTTCGACAAGCTCAAATCCGTGTCGCGCGGCTACGCCTCGATGGACTACCACTTCGAGCGCTTCGAGGCAGGTCCTTTCGTGCGCCTGGACGTTCTCATCAACGGCGAGCGCGTCGATGCGCTCAGCCTGATCGCGCACCGCAACGCGGCCGACCGGCGCGGCCGCGAGCTGGTCGAGAAGATGAAAGAGCTGATCCCGCGCCAGCAGTTCGACGTGGCGATCCAGGCCGCCATCGGCGCCCAGGTCATCGCGCGCTCGACCGTAAAGGCATTGCGCAAGAACGTGCTCGCCAAATGCTATGGCGGCGACGTCACGCGCAAACGTAAACTTCTCGAGAAGCAGAAAGAAGGCAAGAAGCGCATGAAGCAGGTCGGCCGCGTCGAGATTCCGCAGGAGGCGTTCCTCGCCGTCCTGCAGGTCGACAGCAAGTGAGCGGCGCCTGCGCCCATGGACAATAAGGAACGCTGATGGATTTCGATTTCGCCCTGCTGCTGGTCGTCTTGACCGGCGTCACCGGAGTGCTCTGGCTGGCCGATCGCCTGCTGCTGGTGCCGGTGCGGCGTCGCCGTGCCGCGGCGCTCGAGAACATGACGTCGCTGCCCGCAGCGGAGCGCAAGACGCGCGCCGAGGAAGCGATGCGCGAGCCGATCGTCACCGAGTACGCGCGCTCGTTCTTTCCGGTGCTGCTGCTGATCCTTTTGTTCCGATCGTTCATCGCCGAGCCGTTCAAGATTCCGTCGGGCTCGATGATGCCGACGCTCCTGGTCGGCGATTTCATCCTCGTCAACAAGTTCGCCTATGGCCTGCGCCTGCCGGTCGTGAACACGAAGATCCTTTCGATCGGCGAGCCCAAGCGCGGCGACGTGTTCGTGTTCCGCTATCCGGAAAACCCGAAAGAGGATTACATCAAGCGCGTGATCGGCTTGCCCGGCGACGAGATCGTCTATCGCAACAAGACGCTTTACATCAACGGCAAGGAGATCGGCGAAAGCTATCTCGGTCCATACACCGGTCCTTCCGAACCCAGCCGCAGCATGGCCGGTGCCCAGGTCAAGCAGGAGCAGCTCGACGACGTCAGCCATCGTATTATGGAGCTGCCGCAAATCCAGGTCGGCCACGAGGGAACCTGGAAAGTGCCGGATGGTTACTACTTTGCGATGGGGGATAATCGCGATAATAGCCTCGACAGCCGCTTCTGGGGCTTCGTGCCGGAAGCGAACCTGGTCGGCAGGGCCATGGTCATCTGGATGAATCTCGACAGCGGAATCGATTTCAGCCGGATCGGCACGCTGATCAAGTGAACCGTCGTTTTGGGGCTTAGGGACTCGACAGGGGAACGGCATGAACATGCATCGCAAAGTTCGCGGCATCACGCTGATCGGCTTCATCATCATGCTGGCGGTCGCCGGTTTCTTCGCCTACATGGTGATGCGACTGCTTCCGATGTACATCGAATACTTCGGCGTCGTGAAATCGATGGAGCTGGTCAAGAACGAGCCGGGCTCGGCGCAGCGCTCGCTCGAGGAAATCCGCAGAGACATGCGCTTCAAGTTCGACACGCAGTACGTCGACAACGAAAGCGTCCCGCCGCAGGCGATCCAGTTGAAGCGCGAAGGCGGTGCGGCAACGCTGCGCGTCGCTTATGAGAAGCGCGTGCCTTTCATCTACAACATCGATCTCGTCGTCTCGTTCGACAAATCCGTCAATCTCACCAATGCCGTTGGTGACTGACGCTTCCGCCGCTCTCGGCCACGTCTTCACGAACCCCGCTCTGCTCGCGCAGGCGCTGACGCACCGCAGCGCCGGTCACGCCAACAACGAGAGGCTCGAATTCCTCGGCGATGCGCTGGTGAATCTGATCGTCGCCGAGCTGATCTACGAGTCTCATCCTCGCGCCGACGAAGGCGAGATGACGCGCCTGCGCGCCGCGCTCGTCAACGGCGGCGCGCTCGCGGCGATCGCGCGCGAAGAGGAAATCGGCGATCTCCTGCGCCTGGGTCCTGGCGAGCTCAAAAGCGGCGGCTTCCGCCGTGATTCGATTCTCGCCGACGCGTTCGAAGCCGTCGTCGCCGCCATCTACCAGGATGCCGGCTGGACCGTCTGCCGCGACATCGTGCGCCGGCTCTTCGACGGCCGCAGCACGGCTGCGTTGGGTGCCGCCAAGGACGCCAAGACGCGCCTGCAGGAACGCCTGCAAAGCAAGGCGCTGCCGCTGCCCGTCTACGAGCTCGTCGCGAGCCACGGCGACGATCATGCGAAGACCTTCGAAGTCGCGTGTCGCGTCGATGCGCTCGATATCCGCACCGTAGGATCAGGATCCACGCGTCGCGGCGCCGAACAGGATGCCGCCGAGCAGGCGCTCACCGCGGTCGAAGCGGCGCTCGTCCATGAGTGAATCCGCCGCCAAGTCGCACCGCTTCGGCCATGTCGCGCTGATCGGCCGGCCGAACGTCGGCAAGTCGACGCTCCTCAACACGCTGGTCGGCGCTCCGCTCAGCATCGTCACGCCCAAGCCGCAGACGACGCGCCATCGCATCCTCGGCATCGCGACGCGCAAGGACGCGCAGATCGTCTTTCTCGATACGCCGGGCCTGCATCAAGGCGCCAAGCATGCGATGAACCGGCAGTTGAATCGCGTCGCGCGGCAGGTCCCCGACGAGGCCGATGTCGCCGTGCACGTCATCGATGCGCTGCGCTGGACGGACGAGGACGAGGATGTCTGGCGCATGCTGTCGCAACACGCCAAGCCGCGGCTGCTTGCGGTCAATAAAGTCGATCGAGTCACCGACAAAAGCAGGCTGCTGCCGTTCGCGGCCGATCTCGCGCGCGAGCGCGACTATGCCGCGATCCACTTCATCGTCGCCAAGCGCGGCGACGGCGTGCCTGCGCTTGTCGACGATATCGTCTCGCGTCTTCCCGAGGGCGACGCCGCCTACGCCGACGACGAGATGACCGATCGCAGCGAGCGTTTCCTCGCCGCTGAATTCATCCGCGAGCAGATCATGCTGCGCTTCTCGGCCGAGCTTCCGTACGCGGTCGCCGTTGAGATCGAGCGCTTCGAGGATGCCGACGGCGTCGCGCGCATCGGCGCCGTGATCTGGGTCGAGCGCGACGGGCAGAAAGGAATCGTCATCGGCGCCGGCGGCGAGCAGCTGAAGGCGATCGGCACCGCAGCGCGGCGCACGATGGAGCGCATGTTCGACCGTAAGGTATTCCTCGAGCTCTGGGTGCGCGTGCGCGAATCGTGGAGCGACGACGAAGCGATGCTCAAACGCCTAGGCTACGGCGACTGAGCGCGACGTCACGCGAACGCACGCGACATGCGCGTCGAACAACAACCCGGCTTCATCCTGCACGCGCGCGCATGGCGCGAGACGTCGCTGCTGATCGAAGCCTTCACGCGCGATCACGGCCGCGTCGGTCTCGTCGCGCGCGGCGTGCGCAGCCCGAAAAGCAGGCTTTCGCGCAGCAATCTTCAGCCGCTGCAGCCGCTGCTGCTCGACTGGAGCGCACGCGGCGAGCTCGGCACGCTCACCGCCGCCGAGCAATCCGGAACATCGTGGCGGCTCGGCGGCGATGCGCTTTTCGCCGGCATGTACGTCAATGAGCTCGTGCTGCGATTGTCGAGCCGCAACGACGCGCATCACGCCGCGTTCGGCGCGTACACCGAATGCCTGGTGCGCCTGGCCGAAGAACCCGACATCGCGTGGACATTGCGCCGCTTCGAGCGCGATTTCCTCGCCGACGTCGGCTACGCGTTGATGCTGACGCATGCCGCCGACGGAACGCCGATCGATAGCGATCTCGACTATGCGTACGTCGCCGATTCGGGTCCGGTCGAATGGCGGAGCGGCACCACTCATCCGCGCATCGTCGGCGCGGCGCTGCTCGCACTCGATCGCGACGAGCCCCCGACGTTGGCCCAGCAGACGCAGCTGCGACGCTTGATGCGCGCGACGATCCGCCATCTGGTCGGCGGTGATCTCAATGCATGGATGCTGTCGCCGCGTGCCGTGCGCGATGCCGGCGGCGATTCGTAGAGTCGGCTCAAGCTCGCGAAAGCAGCGCGCGAACGTTCGCGCACGTAGATAGGAATTCGATCGTCGCGTCCTCCGGCCAGCCGGATCCCGTATCCAGCGCGGCACGCAAATTCGCGGCGGCGCGCGTCAACGCAGGCGCGCCGCAGAAACCCGCCGACGCATCCAGCCGATGCAGCCGATCGCGCAGCGATGCGATATCGGCTTCGCGCGTCATCTGATCGAGCTCGCCCGGCACCTTGTCCAGCTCGGCGGCAAGAAGACCGCGCAACGCGGCGACGATCGTCGCGTCGCCGCCGGCGGCGACGAGGGCGCGTGCATCGTCGAGCTCGAATCCGGTCTCGGTCGCCGATTCCGGAGCGAGTGCGGTCAGCCCAGGGAGATGACGCGCCAACGTCGCGTGCAGAGCGCGCACGGCGATCGGCTTGGCGACGACATCGGCGAAACCCGCTTCGAGCAGCGCAATGCGCGTCGCCGCTCCGCCGTCCGCGGTTGTCGCGAGCGCGCTGGCGTCGTGCGAAGGTCCGGATCCGCCGCGGATGCGCGCGAGCGCGTCCGCGCCGTCGAGCCCGGGCATGCGCGCGTCGAGCAGCAGGAGATCGAACCGTTCGCGCTCCGCGATCGCGACCGCTTCCAGGCCGTCGCCGGCAAGCGTGCACGCGACGCCGGCTTGCACCAGCGCCTCGGCGAAGAAACGCAGGCTGACCGGATTGTCATCGGCGACGAGGATGTTCAAGGCAGCCGCAACCAGAGTCCAGGCGACGCTGGCAGAATGAGGTCCCATGCGCGCTCCGTCAATCGCTGCTATTGCGACTTCGCTCACGCTGGCGGTCTCGGCCGCCATGCCGGCGACGGCGTTCGCGCGGACCGTCACGCTCTCCGTCGCGCGCGTCCATCACGCATCGGTCGACGCGCGAGACGTCGTGCTACGCCTTCGCGAGCAAGGGCAGGGCGGGACACTGGAGCTCGACGCCGCGGCGCTCGACGTGCCGATGCTCGGCCTTTCCGGTCGCGTCGAATGGCGCTGCACGCTCGCCGGAGCGGGCGACGGATCGCGCGCCTGCGAAGGCCCCGCGCGTCTTCGTTCGGCGGATGGCCGCGAGCAGACGGCGAATCTCTCTGCCCGCGTCGCTCAGGATCGCGTCGCGCTCAGCGTATCGCACGAGGATGCGAGCGTCGCGATCGAGTTGCCTATCGGTGGCGACGCGCCGACGCGCGCCACGCTGGCGAAAGTCCCGGCATCGTGGCTGCGCGTTCCGCTCGCCCAGGCGTGGCCGAACGGCGAGCTGCGCGAAGGCCTCGTCGACGCGCAAGCGGATGTGCACAAGGACGGCGCGATCGATGGCCACTACGGTCTTGCCGGCGCCACGCTCAACAGCGTCGACGGCGCGCTTTCGGCCGAGTCGATCGATGCGAGCGGTACGTTTCGTATCTCCGGCGAGCCCGCGAAACCGGCCGTGCAATCTGCCGCGACGCTGACGAAAGGAAAGCTAGCCTTCGGCGAAGTGCGGATCGCGCTTCCGGAAACGCCGGTCGACGTGTCGATCGACGCGGCGGCGCTGGGTGATGGTCGCTGGAATATCGCCGATCTTCGCTGGCGCGATGCCGGCACGCTCGAATTCGGGGCGCGTTGCGTGTTCGTGCCGTCGGCGCCGGATCCTTTGCGTGAGTTGTCGGTGACTATCGATCGCGCGGTGTTTCCTGCCGCTTCGGAGCGCTACGCCAAAGGATTGCTCGCGGCGAACGGCTTGAGCGCGGTGCAAGCAAAAGGCGCGCTCTCCGGCGACTTCGCGCTCGGATCGGCCGGCATCGAACGACTCGCGCTGAAGTTCGATGCGTTCGACGCTGCGGACGGCAAGCGCGTCGCGATCAAAGGCCTCGCCGGCGCAATCGACTGGAGCGCAACGGGTGAACGCGACGCCGCGACGATCGGCTGGAAAAGCGTCACGGTCGACGGACATCCCATTGCAAGCGCCAAGGTCACGTTGCAATCGCGCGAAGGCCTGCTGACGCTCGCCAAACCGATGCCAGTCCGCGCATTGGGCGGCACTTTGACGCTCGATAAGCTTTCGTTCGATCCACGCGTCGGCGATCGTCTCGCCGCGACGGCTGCATTCGGACTCAAGAAGATCGGCTACGACAGCGCCGACGGCACGATCGCGGCCGCGGGCGTTTCCGCGGACGGAACGCTGCGCCTCGATGGCACGATCGCCGCGCCGCACGTCGACATGCAAACGACCTTCCGTGGCGGCGAGCTCCTTTACGGCGCGTTCTACGTCAAGCTGCCGGAAACGCCAGTGAAAGCCGCGCTCGACGCGAGCCTTGCGGACGCGGGCGTGCACGTCGAGCGTTTCGAATGGAGCGATTCCGGCGTGCTCGAAATCGAAGGCGGCGGCGACGTCGCGCCGAAAGAAGCCAAGCCGATCGCGACGATCGACGCTGAGCTTCGACGTGTCGACCTCGCGATCGCGCTCGATCGCTACGCGCACAGCTGGCTCGCCGCGAAAGGCTATGCCGAGCTCAAGGCGACCGGCAGCGTTTCCGGAAAATTGAAATGGAATCGCGATGGTCTCGAGCGTTTTGCGTTCGCGACGAGCAAGGTCGATCTCGTCGACGGCGCAGGCCGTTTCGCGTTCTCCGGAATCGACGGCGGCGTCGATTGGCGGCACGGCGGCGATTCGCCCTCGACGTCGTTGGCGTGGAATGCGATCGAGCTCTTTCGCATTCCGCTCGGCGCGGCGCGTGCGCAACTGCGTTCGCAGGATGGCGCGATCGCGCTCGCCGAGCCGTTGTCGGTCGGCGTGCTCGGTGGCCAGGTGCGGCTCGAAAAACTCAGTCTGCAGCCGCGCTCCCCGCGCGGCGAGCGCTACGCCGGATCGTTCGCAATCGCGGGCATCGACATGACGCAGCTCTGCGCCGCGCTCGGATGGCCGCGCTTCGCAGGCAATCTCTCCGGCGGTATTCCGGAAATCGAGCTCGCCGGCGATACGATCGAGCTGCACGGCGGTCTCGATCTCTATGTTTTCGACGGCTATCTCGGCATCAGCGGCATGACGCTCGAGCGTCCATTCGGCATCGCTCCTTCGCTGCGCGCCGACATCCATTTCGAGCGCTTCGATCTCGAGGCGCTGACCAGCGCGTTCTCGTTCGGCGGCATGAGCGGACGCCTCGACGGCAACGTGCGTGAGCTGCGCCTGGTCGACTGGAGCCCGGTTGCGTTCGACGCGTCGCTCCGCGCGAACGGCGGCGGGCGCATGAGCTACAAGGCCGTGAACGATCTGACTGCGCTCGGCGGCGGAGGTGGGCTTTCGTCGAGCCTGCAGACGATGGCGCTGAAAGTGTTCGACACGTTCGGATACCGGCGCCTGGGCATCCGCTGCAAGCTAGCGGGCGAGGTCTGCGCGATGGGCGGCATCGAGTCCGCGTCGTCCACCGGCGAGATCGCGACTGCCGATTCAGGCGGCGACAGTTACACTATCGTCGAAGGTTCGGGCCTGCCGCGCATCGAAATCGTGGGGCACCGGCGGCGCGTGAACTGGCCGACCTTGGTCGATCGCCTGATCGAGGCGACGCGGGGACAGGGACCGATCATTCAATAAGGAGAGCACATGCTCAGATTCATCGCCTGGACCACGCTCGCCGCGGCACTCGCGCTGCCGGCCGCGTGCGTCACGATCAACGTGTACTTTCCGGAAGCCGCCGCGGAGAAAGCCGCCGAGCAGTTCGTTGGCAAGATCATCGAAAGCGGCGCAGCGGAGCCACAAGCGCAGCCGCCTGCCGAAGAAAAACCATCCGGTCATTCGCCGGGCGCGATGTTGCTCGATCTCGTGATCCCGAGCGCTTACGCGCAGCAGGCCAATCTCAACGCGCAGACGCCGCAGATCCAGGCGATCCAGGCGCGCATGAAGCAGCGCTTCGACGCGACGTTGTCGAAGTATTTCGCGAGCGGCGCGGCCGGATTCACCAAGGATGGGTTGGTTGCCGTGCGCGATGCGGCGAGCGTGCCGTTGCCCGAGCGCGCGGCGCTGAACCAGGCGGTCGCCGATGAGAATCGCGATCGCGACGCCGTGTATCGCGAGATCGCGGTCGCGAACGGACATCCCGAATGGGAAAAACAGATCCGCGAGACCTTCGCCAAGCAATGGATCCAGCAGGCCAAATCCGGCTGGTATTACCAGGACGCCGCGGGCGCCTGGAAGAAAAAGTAGCACTTCCGATTTTTTTCCACGGCCCGCCGTTTCGCGGCGGGCTTTTGTTTTTACGGATACCGAATGCCTGTTCAGGAAGTCGACATCACCGATCTCTCGCACGACGGACGCGGCGTCGCGCACGTCGACGGCAAGGCGTTGTTCGTCGCCGGCGCGTTGCCGGGCGAGCGCGTCAGCTTGCGCGCGCTGACACGTCATCGCCATTTCGACGAAGCGAAAGTCGAGAGCGTATTGAAAGCGTCGCCGGATCGTATCGAGCCGCGCTGCATCCACTTTGGCGTCTGCGGCGGATGCGCGCTGCAGCATCTCGCACCCGCCGCGCAGATCGCCGCCAAGCAGCGCGTGCTGGCCGAGAATTTCGAGCGCATCGGCAAGGTCGCGCCGGAACGCTGGCTCGATCCGCTGACGAGCGAGCCGTGGGGCTATCGCCGCAAGGGTCGTCTTTCGGTGAAATGGGTCGCCAAGAAGGACAAGGCGCTGGTCGGATTCCGCGAGGACAATCCGCGCTTCGTCGCCGATCTTTCGATCTGCCACACCTTGCTGCCTGAAGTCGGCCATCGCATCGCTGCGATCGGTGAGCTGGTCGGATCGCTCGACGCGAAGCGCGACATCGCGCAGATCGAGATCGCGGCCGGCGATGCGACCGTGGCGCTCGTGTTCCGGCATCTGCAGCCGTTGTCGGACGAAGACATCGCACGCCTCAAAGCCTTCGCGCAGCAACACGATCTTGCGATCCTGCTGCAGCCCGGCGGACCCGACAGCGTGCGCGCGCTGTGGCCCGAAACGATCGCGCTCTCGTTCCGCATTCCCGATTCGGATGTCGACATCGCATTCAAGCCGCTCGATTTCGTGCAAGTCAACGCCGGCATGAATCGATTGATGATTGCGCACGCGCTGGCGCTGCTCGATCCGCAACCGGAGGATCGCGTGCTCGATCTTTTCTGCGGCCTGGGCAACTTCACGCTGCCGCTGGCGCGCCGCGTCGGATCGGTGGTCGGCGTCGAGGGAGACGCGGGACTCGTCGCGCGCGCGCGCGAGAACGCCGCGGCGAACGGGATCACGAACGCCGAATTCTTCGCGGCCGATCTCGCGGCCGACCAGCGCGGTGCGCCGTGGGCCGTGCGCGATTACGACAAGCTGCTGTTCGATCCGCCGCGCTCGGGCGCCGCCGCGATGCTCGAATATCTGCCGCGAAAGAAAACCCGACGCATCGTTTATGTATCGTGTCATCCGGGCTCGCTCGCGCGCGATGCGGGCACGCTGGTGCAGCAGCATGGATTTCGTCTCGTCGCCGCCGGCGTAATGGACATGTTTCCGCACACGGCGCACGTCGAGTCGATTGCGTTGTTCGAGCGTTGAGCTTTCGGAGGCGAAAAAATAGTTGCTCGCAGAGCCGCAAAGGCGCAGAGAAAGCACTTCCGTTTTTCTTGCTCTGCGATCTCCGCGCCTCTGCGAGAGAAGGTTTTGCCCTGAAGCGAACAGGAGAGAGCGAATGGGCGTCGAAATCGAGCGCAAGTTTCTCGTCATCGGCGACGCCTGGCGCGGCGCGGTCTCGCGCAGTCAGGCCATGGCGCAGGGCTATCTCGCCGGTCCACCGGCCGCGCGTTGCTCGGTACGCGTGCGCATCGCCGGAGACGATGCGTTCCTCAACATCAAGTCGCTGACGCTGGGTGTCGAGCGCGACGAATACGAATATGCGATCCCGCGCGCCGACGCGGAACGCATGCTGGCAACGCTCGCCGGCGAGCGCGTCGAGAAGGTGCGCCATCACGTCGAGGTCGAAGGCCATCTCTTCGAAGTCGACGAGTTCCGCGGCGAGAACGCCGGCCTCGTCGTCGCCGAGATCGAGCTCCAAGCGGCAGACGCGCCTTTTCCGCGCCCCTCATGGCTCGGCGCGGAGGTGAGCCACCTCGCGCGTTATTACAATCTCAATCTCGTCGCGCATCCCTATGCGCGCTGGAGCGAGGCCGAGCGCGCGGCGCGCGATGCGACTTCGACACGCTAGACTAGCGGCGGATACGATGCTCCGATCGACCCCTGAAGACCGCGAATGCTGATCATTGGCCTCCCCGGCAAGGTACTCACCGACGAGGATCGTCGCTGGCTCGATCATGCGCAGGTCAGCGGCGTGATCCTGTTCACGCGCAACTTCGAGAGCCGCGAGCAGGTGACGACGCTGATCGACGATTTGCGCGTGGCGCGGCCCGATCCGTTTCTGGTCTGCGTCGACCAGGAAGGCGGCCCCGTGCAGCGTTTCCGGGCGGGTTTCACGCGCCTGCCTGCGCTGGTGCGGCTGGGCGAGCTGTACGCGCGCGATGCGAAGGCCGCGGTCGCTCTCGCCGAGGAGCACGCCTGGCTGATGGCGAGCGAAATGCGCGCGATCGGTGTCGATTTGAGTTTCGCGCCGGTCGCCGATCTCGCGCGCGGCAACCGCGCGATCGGCGAGCGCGCGTTCGACGCCGATCCGGAAACGGTTTCGGAATTGATCCAGGCCTATTTGCGCGGCATGCGGCTCGCCGGCATGGCCGCCACGCTGAAGCATTTTCCGGGGCACGGCAGCGTCGCCGAGGACACGCATTTCGATGCGGCGATCGATCCGCGTTCGCTGGACGTGATGCGCGAAACCGATCTGATGCCTTTCGCCGACGGCATCGCGGCGGGTGCGGACGCGGTCATGCTGGCGCACGTCACGTATCCCGCGATCGATGCGCGCCCGGCCGGCTGCTCGCGAATCTGGGTCGAGGATATTCTTCGCGGCGAGTTCGGCTTTCGCGGCGTCGTGTTCGGCGACGACATCGGCATGGCCGCGACCGAATCGCTCGGCGGAATCGGTGCGCGCATCGAGGCGCATCTCCTTGCGGGCTGCGATCTGATTCTGGCCTGCGGCGCTGCGATCGTGCCGGAAGCGCTCGCGGCAAGCCGGCACGCGGAGCCGTGCGCGCCGGACAAGATCGCCGCGCTGCAAGGCGCGGTCGCGCAAACCTGGCAATCGCTGACGGACAACCCGCAGCGCAACGATTTCGTCGCGCGCGTGACCGCGCTCGATACGACAGCGGTGATCGGCTGATGGATATCCCAAGACTCGTCGATGCGCTCGAACGCGCGGAGCTCGTGCACGATCAAGCGACGCTGGCGCGCGCGATCGCGCGGATCGGCGCCGAGATCACGCCCGTCGTGCGGGGCGAAGACGCGATCTTCCTCACCGTCATGCAAGGCGCGCTCGTGTTCGCGGGGCAGCTCGCCACGTCGGTCGCGGCGCCGCTTTCGTTCGACTACAGCCACGCCACGCGTTATCGCGGCGCGACGTCCGGCGGCGAGCTTTCGTGGATCAAGCGTCCGGCGATTCCGCTGAAAGACCGCACGGTGCTGCTGGTCGACGACATCCTCGACGAAGGTCATACGCTCAAGGCGATCCGCGATTTCTGCCTCGGCGAAGGCGCGCGGCGCGTGCTGATCGCGGTGTTGTGCGAAAAGCGGCACGGGCGCTGTGTGCCCGGCATGCGCGCGGATTTCTGCGGCGTCGAAGTGCCGGACCGTTACGTGTTCGGCTATGGCATGGACTACTACGAGCAGGGCCGCAACCTGCCGGCGATCTACGCGGTGGACGCATGAGCATCGATCTCGCCGTCGTCGGCGGTACCGGCCTTTATCGTTTCCCCGGGCTCGAGGACATCGAGCGCCATCACGTCGATACGCCGTACGGCAAGCCTTCCGGCGATATCGTCGTCGGAACCGTCGGCACGCGTCGCGTCGCGTTCATGGCGCGCCACGGCGAGACCCATTCGATCGCGCCGCACCGGATCAACTACCGCGCGAACGTGTGGTCGCTGCATCGGCTTGGCGCGAAACGCATCGTCGGCGTCAACGCGGTCGGCGGTATCCGCGAGGACATGGGACCGCGCGTCATCGCCATTCCGGACCAGATTATCGACTACACCAGCGGCCGTTTGACGAGCTTTTGCGATGTCGACGACGCCGAGGTCAAGCACATCGATTTCAGCGAGCCGTATTCGGCGTCGCTGCGCGTTGCGTTGATTGCCGCGGCGGCTTCCACCGGCGTTGCGGTCGTCGACGGCGGTTGTTACGGCGCGACGCAAGGTCCGCGGCTCGAAACGCGCGCCGAGATCGCGCGGATGCGCCGCGACGGCTGCGATCTGGTCGGCATGACCGGCATGCCCGAAGCCTCGCTCGCGCGCGAGCTCGAATGCGAATACGCGTGCCTCGCGCTGGTCGCGAATTGGGCGGCCGGCTGCGACCCGACCCACGCGCCGGAGATCAGCCTGCCGGAGATCTTCGCCCATCTCGAAGCGGCGACGGCCGAAGTGCCGAAGATCGTCGGGGCCCTGTTGGCTCACACCTGAGCCCAGCGGTCTTTTCTCTCGCCATTCCGGCGAAGGCGGAATGACGGGAGAAATACTGCGTAAGTTTCTGATTCCACGAATGATGGAGTGGCGTGACCACGCCTCATCGGAGAGTCTGGCCGGCCGCGCAACGCCGTTGCATGCCTGCGCAACTTTCTCCTCAAAAGCCCACCCGAAGGGCTTGATTTTCCAAGTTAAGCAATTGTTATACTGGCCTCGTGCGTCGCGATTCTCCGACGTTGCTGGGGTGTTCGTTGCGCCGCACGCAGTCCAACAGCTAGAGGCTTCATCGATGCGTACCGGTACAGTGAAGTGGTTTAACGATGCCAAGGGGTTCGGGTTCATCGCACCCGAAGAAGGCGGGGAGGACGTGTTCGTTCACTACTCGGCCATCAACTCGCAAGGATTCCGCACGCTTCAGCAAGGACAGCGGGTGAACTTCGAGGTGGTCCAGGGGCCGAAGGGCTCGCAGGCTGCAGGTGTGCAGCTGATCAAGTAATCGGATCGACCATTCAGAATCTCTCGAGCCCCGCGCAAGCGGGGCTTTTTTTGTCCCGATTCAGGCGCCGGATTTGGCGTCGACGAGCTCGCCGATAGCGCGCTCGAAATCCTGCGCCTGACGCGTCGCGTCGCAGAGCGCATCGATCACGTGCGCGCGCTGCCGCTCCCGATCCGCGCGCAGCGAATCGACGCTTGCCGCTGCCTTCACCGCACGCTCCACGTAATCCGCGCGATCTTGGGCGACCCATTCGTCGCGACCGAGCCGCCACGCGAGGCTCGCGCTCTGCCGACTGACGAAAGTCTCGCCCGGCAGCGTGACGACCGCGCAGCCCATGTACAGCGCATCGCAGGTCGTCGTGCAGCCGGAAAACGGGAAAGGATCGAGCGCGATATCGATGCTGCGGTACGCATCGAGCAGCGCGGCATACGGCCGCTGCCCGTGCAGGACGAGACGTTCCGCTTCGATGCCGTGCGACGCGAAACGTTCGAGGATTCGTGTGCGCGTGGCCGGCTCGTCGAGCAGGCGCGCGCCGAGATGCAGCTCCGAGTCTTGCGTGCGCGCGAGGACGTTCGCCCAGGTCTCGACGACTTCGTCGTTGAGCTTGGCGAGGCGATTGAACGACGAGAACCGCACGCGGTCGTCGCCCGCGTACGAAGCCGACGGCGCATCGGTCGGCGGCGTGTAGCAGAAGCGTCCCGACGGAAGTCGAATGACGCGTTCGGTGTAGCGCTGCGTCGAATCGGACGGCGTCAGCCACGCATCGCTGAGCCACGCATCTATCGCGGGAGCGGCGGTCGTGTCGAACCAGTCCAGCCACGAGACCTGCACCGGCGCGACGCGCTGCGCGATGACGGCGAGTCGATTCGCGGTCGAGTGGCCGGCGAGATCGATCAGCACATCGAGATCGAGATCGCGCAAGCGCCGCAGCAGAGTTTCGTCGTCGAGTCCGGATAGCTCGATCCATTCGTCGGCGAGTTGCTGCAGGCGCTCGCTCGTCGCGTCGCGGCCCGGCTGCAGCGCGATCAGCAGGTGACGATGGTGTGTGCGATCCATCGCGCCGAGAAGGCCGGGAAGGAAACTCGCGACCGGCCCGTCGTTGAATCGCGGCGAGATCCAGCCGACGCGCAGTTCACGTCGTTCATCCCGACGCTTCTCGAACGGCGGACCGAATGCGCGCAGATGCCGCTTCGCGTAAGCATCGAGCGCGGCAAATAGGCTTTCGTTGGTTTGCGCGGGATCGTAATGCATCAGCACGAGATGACGTGCGCTCATCTCGGCGTCGTTGCTGCGCGCGAGGAGATCGCGATGCAGCGCGAGCCCGGTTTCGACGTCGCCGCGATCGATCAGCGCGGTGGCGCGAATCTCGATCGGCCGAGTTTCCGCCGGACGCAAAGCTTCTGCGCGCTTGCACCAATGAATCGTTTCGGTGACGCGGCCGAGCCGATGCAGCGCCGCGGCAAGCGCGAGCGCGGCTTGATAGTCGTCGGGATAACGCGTCGCTCGAAGACGCAGCAGTTCCGCGTTCTGCGCGAAAGCGCCGGCGGCGGCGAACTCGGCGAGGACGGCGCCGAGTTCGGCTTCGGAGTCGATCAGCGCCGGAATGTTCGCGGCGGCGAGCGCCGCATCGGCATCGCCGAGCTGAAGGCAGCAGCGCACCAGCGCGCGGCGCGCGATGCGCAGGTCAGGTTGCTCCGAGAGAATCGCAGTGAGCACGTTACGCGCTTCGTTCCACTCGCCGGCAATCGTCAGCGCGAGGGCAAGGCTCAGGCGCGCATCGCCGCGACCAGGGTCGATCGCGAGCGATCGGCGAGCGGCTTGCGCCGCATCATCGACTCGGCCGAGCGCGAGCAAGACGTCGGCACGGAGCGCTGCGACCGATGCATCGTCAGGCATCAGCGCGGCCGCGGCATCGGCCTGTGCCAGCGCTTCCGTTTCGCGATCCATCCGATGCAGCAGCATCGCGAGGAAGTAATAGCTCGGACCGTGACGCGGCGCGTCCCGGGTCAAAGCGTGGAATGCGCGCGCGGCGTCTTCGGCGCGACCCGATTGGGCGAGCCGCATCCCCGCCGCGAAGCGCTGTTCGAAAGAGAGGGAGTCCGCCGGCATCGCGCGAAGATAGCGGGTGACGGGCGGCTCGGACAGCCTGGCTTGTCGTCCTCGCCAAGCCGAAGTCGATCGGTTTCCGGCTTTTCGCGGGTCAGGCCGCGAATTGCAGGCGAGCCAGCTCCGCGTAGAGACCGTCCTGACGCACCAGCTCGGCATGTGTCCCTTGCGCCACGATCCGGCCGCCGTCCATGACGACGATCCGGTCCGCGCGCTGCACGGTCGCGAGGCGATGCGCGATAACGATCGTCGTGCGTCCGTGCATCAGGCGTTCGAGCGCCTGCTGCACGTAGTGCTCGGATTGCGCATCGAGGCTCGAGGTCGCTTCGTCGAGCAGCAGGATCGGCGCGTCGCGCAGCAGTGCGCGAGCGATCGCGACACGTTGCTGTTGTCCGCCGGAGAGGCGAACGCCGCGTTCGCCGAGGTAGGTTTCGTAGCGTTCGGGTAATGCGTCGAGGAAGTCGTGCGCCTCGGCGGCACGCGCGGCGGCGATGATGTCGTCCGCACCGGCGCCGCTGCGGCCGAAGCCGATGTTGTCGCCGGCGCTTGCGCCGAACAGGACCGGATCCTGCGGCACCAGCGCGAAGCTGCCGCGAAGATCGGGCAGCGCGAGCGCGCGAAGATCGGTGCCGTCGAGCGTGATGCGTCCTGCTTGCGGATCATGGAAACGCAGCAGCAGCTGGAACACCGTGCTCTTGCCGGCACCGGACGGACCGACCAGCGCGACGGTTTCGCCGGGCTTTATCGCGAGCGAGAAATCATGCAGCGCGGCGCGGTCGGGACGCGATGGATAGCGGAACTCGACGTTCTCGAAGCGCACCGCGCCTTCGACGGGTTTTGCGATCGCCGTCGCGGGCGAAGGCGAGCGAATCTCCGCCTCGGTGTCGAGCAATTCGCCGATACGGCCGATCGCGCCGGCGGCGCGCAGCACTTCGCCCCAGACTTCGGTCAGCGCGCCGACCGAGCCGCCGGCGAGGATCGCGTACAACACGAACTGGCTCAGCACGCCGACCGCCATGTTGCCGGCGATGACGGCTTTGGCGCCGGCCCAGAGCACCAGGGTGATCGCACCGAAGGTCAGCAGGATCGCCGTCGCGGTCAGCGCGCCTGTGGTCGCGATGCGCTTCTTCGCGGTCGAGAGCGCCCGCGCGACCGCCCCGGAATAGCGCGCCGATTCCTGCGGCTCGCGCGTATAGGCCTGCACGGTGTGCATCGCGTTCAGCGATTCGCTCGCGATCGCGGACGCGTCGGCGATGCGATCCTGGCTTTCGCGCGAGAGTTTCTGCACGCGCCGACCGAAGATCACGATCGGCAGCACGACGGCCGGAATCACCAGCGCCGAAAGCCCGGCGAGACGCGGGCTCGACAAAATCATCATGGCCGACGCGCCGAGCAGCATGATCGCGCTGCGCAGCGCTACCGACAACGTCGATCCGACGACGGTCTGCACGAGCTCCGTATCGGCGGCGAGTCGCGAGACCAGCTCGCCGGTGCGCGTCTTCTCGAAGAAGGCTTGGTCGAGCGTTAGCAAATGATCATAGAGGCGCCGACGAAGATCCGCTGCAACGCGCTCGCCGAGCAGCGTCACGCAGAAGAAGCGTCCCGCCGTGGCGATCGCGAGCACGGCGGCGACCGCGAAAAGACCGAGGAAGCTTGCGTTGACGGTCGCTGTGTCGGCGTTGGCGAAGCCGCGGTCGACGATGACGCGCACGGCTTGCGGAAACGTGAGCACGGCTGCGGAAGAAAGGGCTAGAAATCCGAGCCAGCCTGCGATCAGTCCGCGATACGCCGAAAGGAACGGCAAGAGGCGCGCCAGATAGCGCAGCCGGCGTGGCGAGTCGGTGGCGCGGTCTGTCATGGGGTCGTCGGCTCGGGAGTCGCTTGGGACATTAGGGCGTTCGCGAAGCCTTCAAGCGTCTCGCACCACGATCTTGCCGCGTCCGCGGGTCAAGTCGCGCACGTAGTCGGACAACGCGGCGAGGCGTGCTTCGGGCAGATCGAGATCGATTTCGGCGCCGTTTTCGTCGAAACGCTCGTCGCGCTTGACGGCCTCGTAATGGCCGAGTTGCGCATGCAAGGCGGCGGCGGACGGAAAATCGCATCGCACGCGGATGCCGACGCGCGCGACGAGCGCGGTACGTGGCGCCGCGCGCAGACACTCGGCTGCGCAGCCGCCGTATGCGCGAACCAGACCGCCGGCGCCGAGCTTGATGCCGCCGAACCAGCGCGTGACGACGACAACGACGCGATCGAACGATTGGCCGTCGATCGCCTGCAGGATCGGCTTGCCGGCGGTGCCGGCCGGCTCGCCGTCGTCGTTGAAGCGGTAGGACGATCCCAAGCGATACGCCCAGCAGTTGTGCGTCGCGTCGCGCACGCCGATGCGCGCGATGAAGGCCAACGCGGCGTCGATCGACTCGATCGGCGCGGCATTGGCCAGGAAGCGGCTTTTCTTGATGTCCTGCTGGAGCCGGGCTTCAACGGCCAGCGTGAACGTAGCGCGCATGCGTCAGCGTACAGCGACGCCGACGCATGCGCGAACCGAACGGACGATCAGGGCTCGAAACCGTTCGCGAAGATCTCATCGACCTGCTGCTGCGCGAGGCAGGCGGGACCGCCTGCGGCGAAGCGGACGTTGTCGACCATCCATCCGGCGTCGTTGTTGAAGCCGTCGCTCTGCAGTCGGAAGCGGAGCTTCACCGAAGCGGCACCGTTGACCGCGACCGGAAGCTCGACGTGATGCGACTGCCAGCTCGACTGTCCGGTGCACGAATAGATGCCGGTCCAGTTCGAGCCGTTGTCGACCGAGAATTCGACGTAGCCGTAGTCGTAGCCCGATTCGGTCTGGCAGCGATCGTCGAAATCGAGCGTGGCGTCGGCGTAGCCGGTGAGGTCGACCGCGTTCGCCGTGGTCAGCGAGCGATTCAGATTGTCGCCGTAATTCGGCGTGTTCCATACATGCGTCGTGTCGCTGCCCGCGCCGGTCGTCAGCGTCCACGGCGATTGTGCGGTCCAGGCCGTGCCGCCGCTTTCCATGTCGTCGGCGAAGACGACGCAATCGGGGTACAGCGAGAAGTTCTCGGTCAGCGTCTGGCCCGCGGCGAGATCGACGTCGGCGATCGTCTGCGCCATGTAGTGCGGCGCGGCGACGCGGAAATCGAACGTGCCGGGAAACGCGTGCGCGCTGTAGTCGCCGGTCGCCTCGTCGCTCGTCGCGAGGTGCGATTCGCCGTTGGAATCGTTGAACAGCGAAACCTGCGCGACGACGGGATCGCCGGTGGCGTGGTCGGTGACTTGGCCGGTGACGGTCGCAATCTCGCTCGGATCGGCGATCGTGAAGAACGCTGCGTTCGGCGTGCCGTCGTGCGCGGACGCGTCGCTGCCTTGCACGTAGACGAAATGGCGGCCGCCCGGCAGCGAAGAGGTGTCGATCGATCCGATCGCCGTTTCGACGGACGAATCGAACGCGCCGTCGGCGGCGGTCAGCGGCACGATGGCGTCGGTGTCCCAGGGCAGCACGTCGACGTAGGCCGAAGCCGCTGCGATGTTGCGCACAGGCTCGGTTCCGTTCGACTGGTTGAAACGGCTCGAGTCGAGGTGCGCGGTGACGCTGAGCGGATCGCCGGGGACGATAAGGTCGGTGCTGACCGAGACATCGATCGTGTCGGGTCCGGACGGCAGCTGATACGGTGCGTGCAGCGTGCGCGCGGCGTAGCGGAGCGCAGCGATGTTGGTCGGCGACGTGTTGCCGTCGAAGGTTTCGCAATCCTCGAAGAAATCGAAGCCGTTGGTCTCGATCGTGTACGAGGCCACGCCGAGAAGGCCATACATCGAGTCGTCGGTCGTGCCGTCGGTGAAATAGAGCTCGTTCGATTGCTGCGGCGTGTAGCCATTGAAGTAGGCGATGCGCCGGCCGAGCGTCTGCAGCGCCGGGGCGTTCGGCGAATCGCTGGACGTGTCGCCCCACGGCCACAGCACGAGCGCGGCGTTGCTGTGGATGTCGAAGAAGATACCGGTCGTGTCGACCGGAGCGGGCGCGTTGCCGTCGCCGGCGGTCGTCGGCGGATCCATCGGGCCGGCGCGGCGATCGGCGAAGAGTCCGCCGGTGCAGTTGCCGGCGCTGTCGCAGGTGCCGGCAACGTATTGGAAGAGGTTGATCGTCTCGGGCTCGACTTCGCCCTGGATGTGATCGTTGTGATCGGTGCCGTCCGCGTACGGACCGTGGAAGGTCTGTCCGCAGGTGTCGTCTTCGGAACCGCCGCCGAGCAGGATGTTCCAGTGCCATGGAAAATTGCGGTTGAGATCGACGCCGGGCTGCGAGAATTCATCCTGCGAGCCGCACGGGCCGTTGATCGTGTCGAGATTCTTGCGCTGGTAGATCTGCTGCTCGGCATCCTTGCGCGCGTCGGGATTGGCCATCAGCACGAGATGGAAATCGTTGTGGTCGACGAGCCAGGTCGCTTCGGGATCGATGTTGTAGTTATTGACCAGCCACTCGGCGAAGCGCGTATCGACTTCGGCCGGCGCATATTCGCGCGCGTGGATGGAGCTGTAGACCGCCATCTTGGGACGGTCCGGATCGCCGGCGAGCGTATCGAAATTGGTGATGTGCATCGCCCGCATCGTGTAGCCGTCGTTCGGGTTCTGCGTTTTCTTCCAGCTCGGGCCGATCTCGTCGATCGCGGCGATGTTCGGATGCGAGGTCACGAGCTGATCCATCGTCGCGTAGGTTTCCTCGACGGTGCGAAAGCACTCGAAGCCCGGAATGCTGTCGATGCCGAAGCCGCGCTTGGCGGCGTCGTTCGCTTTTGAATAGAAATCGCGAAGCTTGGCCGTGCCGGCCTGATCGATCGTGACGGCGAGTCCGTCGTTCTGGATCGCCGCGATGCCGTCTTCGTTGGTTTCGATGCGCAGCACATTGCGCTTCTTGTCGATGATGACGTGCTGGAAATGCGTCGCCGCGCGCTGCAGCGCGGCGCGATCCGCGTAGTGCGCTTCGACTACCCATTCACCGGCCGACGCGACGTCGACGACCGCAAAGCAAAGCAGAAGCCCCGATACCAGCTTGCGCATAGCCACCCCCATGGTTCGGCCGATCATAATCGGCGGCCGAGCGTGGCGTCAGCCTGCCGATATGTAAAGGTTTTTCGCGATGTCCGGCCGTTGAGGCCGGCGGCCGTTTAGGAACGACGCTTATTCGAGCTGCGCCTTGGCCCAGCCGGCGTCGAGCGCTTCCATCGCATCGCGCGGCTTCAGCTTGGCGGCTTGGTCGTAGGCCTCGGCCGCGTCGTCCTCGCGCTTGTCGCCGTGCAAAAGCAGCAGGGCGTTTCCGTATTCGATCCAGGCGATCGGCGAATCGGGCGTCAGCTTGAGCGCCTGTTTCAGGTGTTTTTCCGAATCCGCTGCGTTGGCGCCATAGGTCAGCTTGGCCAGCATCGCGCCGACCTTGGCGACCACCTCGGCGTGATAGATGCCGAGCGCCGTGTGCGCCTCGGCGTGCTTCGGCGCAGCTTCGAGCGTTTTGTCCAGCGAATCGCGGACCTTCTTGCCGAGACCTTGCGCCAGCGCCTTGGCGACCGAGATGGTCTGGCTCAGGCGGCCGAGCGCGAACGCGCGCCGGTAGTGCGAGTTCGCTTCGCCCGGCAGCGCCATGATGGCGTCCTCGGCGAGATGCGCGAGCTCTTCGTAGCGCGCCGTCTTGGCTGCTTCGTCGGCGACGAGATAGGTCGCGTGGATGCCGCCGGCCTTGACCGCGACCGAAGCGCCGATCGCTTTCAGCGCAACGCCGGCGTCGTGCGCCTGCTGGAAATCGCCGCGATGAAACGCGCGCCAGGCGTCCTGCAGCTGCGCTGCGATCGCGCCCGCGTCCTTGCCGAGCTTGGGATTCTTCTTCAAGAGCGCGGCGACGCGCGCCTCGTCCGGAAACGGCTCCTGATCGCCCGCATGCAGCACGGGCCACGCCTTGGCGAGCTTCGCACCGTCGTAATCGAACGCCTTGTTGGGATTGGGAAACGCGGCCCAGGCCTTCTTCGCCATGTCCAAGTCCTTTGTCGTCGCGATCGGGAGCGACGACAGTTTGAACGCTCTCGCGACGCTTCGCCACGCCGCCGGCCGTCCTCCCGGTAAACTTGCGCACCGAGCCAACGAACGACGCGCCCGTCCGCGCCGACCGACCCGCGATGACCCGAAAAAACGCCGAATCGACGAGCATTGCCGCGCGCGCCGCGGACCTTCGCCAGCGCATCGACGATGCGAACTATCGCTATCACGTGCTCGACGAGCCGACCATCGCCGACGTCGAATACGACAAGCTGATGCGCGAGCTGCAGGGCATCGAGGCCGAGCATCCCGATCTCGCGACGCCCGATTCGCCGACGCAGCGCGTCGGTGCGGTGCCGCTCGGCTCGTTCGCGCCGGTGCGTCATGAGATTCCGATGCTGTCGCTGGCGAACGCCTTCACCGACGAGGAAGTCGGCGATTTCGTGCGTCGCATCGAAGACAAGCTCGAGCGCACGGACGCGAAGTTCTCGGTCGAGCCGAAATTCGACGGGCTCGCGATCAGCCTTCGCTACGAAAACGGATTGCTGGTCCGCGGCGCGACGCGCGGCGACGGCGAAACCGGCGAGGACGTGACGGCAAACCTGCGCACGATCAAGTCGATTCCGCTCCGCCTGCACGCGAGCGGATGGCCGCGCGTGCTCGAAGTGCGCGGCGAGGTGTACATGCCGCGCGCCGCGTTCGAGAAATACAACGAAGAAGCGCGCGCTCGCGGCGGCAAAGTGCTGGTCAATCCGCGCAACGGCGCGGCCGGCAGCGTGCGCATGAAGGATCCCGGCGAAACCGCGCGGCGTCCGCTCGCGTTCTACGCTTACGCGGTCGGTGTCGTCGAAGGCGGCGAGCTTCCGGCCGCGCATACGGTGACGCTGGCGAGCTTTCGCAAGTGGGGATTGCCGGTGAGTCCGCTGGTCGATACCGCGCGCGGCGTCGCGGGATGTCTCGAGTATTACGCGCGCATCGGCAAGCGGCGCGACGAGCTGCCGTTCGATATCGACGGTGTCGTGTACAAGCTCGACGATTACGCGGGACAGCGTGAAATGGGTTTCGTCGGCCGCGCGCCGCGCTGGGCGATCGCGCACAAGTTTCCGGCGCAGGAACAGCAGACGACCGCCGAGGCGATCGAAGTCAACATCGGACGCACGGGCGCTGCGACGCCGACGGTGCGTCTCAAACCCGTGCAAGTCGGCGGCGTCACGGTAACGAACGCGACCTTGCACAACGCCGATCAGGTCGCGCGGCTCGACGTGCGCGTCGGCGACACCGTCATCGTGCGCAGAGCCGGCGATGTCATTCCGGAAGTCGTGCGCGTCGTGCTCGAAGAACGTCCGCCGCGCACGAAACCGTGGCACATGCCGGCGCATTGCCCGATCTGCGGCTCGGACATCGTGCGCGAGGAAGGCGAGGCCGTGTCGCGCTGCACGGGCGAGCTCACCTGCGCTGCGCAACGCACGCAGGCGCTGTTTCATTTCGCTTCGCGGCGCGCGATGGATATCGAAGGTTTGGGCGAGCGCTACATCGAAGAGCTCGGCCAGCTCGGCTACGTGAAGTCGGTTGCCGATCTCTACAAGCTGACGCTGGAAGATCTTCTCGAGATGAAGCGCCGTGCCGACGAGCGCGACGGCACGACGCCGGAGACGGTGAAGTCCGGCAAGGTCGCGACGAAATGGGCCGATAACCTCATCGAAGCGATCGAGAAAAGCCGCCGGACGACCCTCGACCGTTTTCTCTATGCGCTCGGCATCCAGCATGTCGGCGAAAGCACGGCGAAGGCGCTTTCGGTCTGGTTCGGCGAAATCGACCTGATCCGTCACTTGCCGTGGCCGATCCTCAAGCTCGTACCGGACATCGGCGGCGAAGTCGCGCGCGCGATCGATGCGTTCTTCCAGCAGGAGGGCAATCAGCGTGTGATCGATGATCTCCTGAAGCGCGGGGTCACGATCACCGACACGCATCCACCTTCCGCGAAATTGAAGCCGGCGCTCGAGCTTGCGAGCGTGCTGACCGAGCTCGAGATACCGAAGCTCACCGAGAAGCGCGCCGAGCAAGTCGCCGGCGGCTTCGATTCGATCGGCGCGGTGATGAAGGCGAACGTCGCCGCGCTCGTCGAGACAGGTTTGCCGCAGGAAACCGCGGACGCGCTGCATGCGTATTTCGCAACGCCCGAAGGACGCGAGCTGGCGCAACAATCGGCGAAAGCGATTGAGCGTCTGCGCCATGCGACGCAAGGCGCGGCCGTCGAAGCGGCAGGGCCGCTCGATGGGCAGACGGTCGTCCTCACCGGCACCTTGTCGTCGCTGACGCGCGAGGAAGCCGGTGCGAAGCTCGAAGCGCTCGGCGCGAAAGTCGCCGGCAGCGTTTCGAAGAAGACTGCGTTCGTCGTCGCCGGCGAGTCGGCGGGGTCGAAGCTCGCCAAGGCCGAGGAGCTCGGCGTCGACGTTTGGGACGAAGCCAAGCTGCTCGCGTTTCTCCGCAAGCATGGCGGCTGAGCGCAAGCGCGCAGCGCTGGAGTTGCGTGCGCAACTCTATGCGGCGATCCGGCGATTCTTCGCCGAGCGCGGCGTGCTCGAAGTCGAGACGCCGATCTTGAGCGAAGCCGGCAACACCGAGCCGAACATCGAAAGCTTCAGCACGATGTTCTCGGGTTCCGTCGCGGCCGGATCGCGCGAGCGCTGGCTGCGTACGTCGCCCGAGCATGCGATGAAGCGGCTTCTCGCTGAAGGCATCGGCGATTGCTTCGAGCTCGGCCGCGTGTTCCGCAATGGCGAAGCCGGGCGGCGGCACAATCCGGAATTCACGATGCTGGAGTGGTATCGCGTCGGCTTCGATCATCGGCGATTGATGCGCGAGACGGCCGATCTCGTTCGCGTCGCGCTCGCGCTGAAGGGGCGTTCCGCCGAAATCGAAGAGACGAGTTATCGCGAGCTTTTTGTCGCGATGCTCGCCATCGATCCTTTCGTCGCGTCTGTCGACGAGCTTCGCAATGCTCTCGGCGACGTGCGCATCGACGCGCAAGGACTATCGCGCGACGACTGGCTCGATCTCCTGATCACGCATCGGCTGCAGCCGGCGTTTCCTTCGGATCGCATCACGATCGTGTACGACTTTCCGGCGTCGCAATGCGCACTCGCACGGATTCGCCATAGCGATCCGCCGGTGGCCGAGCGCTTCGAGCTTTATGTCGGGAGTTACGAGCTGGCCAACGGTTATCACGAGTTGACCGACGCCAAGGAACAGCGTGCCCGTTTCGAGCGCGACAACGCACGGCGACGCGAGCGCGGCCAGCGCGAGCTTCCGATCGACGAGCGATTTCTCGGCACGTTGTCGAAGATGCCCGCGTGCGCCGGCGTCGCGCTGGGCATCGAGCGCCTCTTGATGTATCTCGCCGACGGCGACATCGGCGACGTGCTGGCGTTTCCTTTCGCCGAGGCGTGAGGCTAGCTGAGCCGCTTCGCCTCGCCTTCGCCTTCGTCGGTGTACGGGAAGCGCACGTGGCCGTAGCGGACGGTCAGCACCGCCGCGCCGAGCAGCAGGATCGCGGCCGCTTGCGCGAGGATCGTGATCGGCTCGCTGTTCTGCGTATCGAGCGTCATGTGCCGCGCGAGCGCGACCATTGCGATGTAGAGCGGCATGCGCACCGGCAGGCGCCCGACGCGCCAGTACACCGCGCTCATCGTGACGACTTCGAGGTAGATGAAGAGCAGCAGCAGGTCGGTGACCGCGACCTGGCCGTTGCGCACCATCGCCGCGATTTCCTGTGTCGCCGCGACGATCGTCGCCGCCAACACGATCAGAAGGCCGACGCGCTCGACGATCTGGATCGCGTTGGCGCCGAATTGCTTGAGCGCGTTCGGTGTGATGTCGGGCATGGTGGCGTTCCCCTTCGCCGTGGTGCGTTCATGCTGCGTCGAATTCTCGCCGCGCGCAACATCGTCATCCCGGCGAAAGGCGGGATCCATTTGCTTTCCAAAGCCGAAGCAAGATCAAAATGGGTCCCGGCTTTCGCCGGGACGACGGAGGTAGCGGCGCGGGTACGTCGGCGCTAAAACTCCAGATCCAGCGACGCGCACAGATAATCGATCATCGGCGCAACGCGCTTGAACGTATCGACCAGCGTCGGCAGCAATTCGTCTGAAGTGGCGATCGCGTCGGGAAACGCTGTTCCTGCCGCGTAGTTCTTGCGCTTGATGTCCTCGATCAGCTCGTGCTCCGGGTCGAATCCGCGCGGCGGCCGCGTCAAGCCTTCGCCCCAGAACTCGAAGCGTTCGCGGAACGCGCGCGAGTGCGCGGCTTTCTTCCACGCGGCCGGATTGTCGGCGAGGAATTCGCGGATCTTCTTCAAGGTCGGCGGCGCCGGATGCCAGATGCCGCCGCCGGCGAAGCAGTCGCGCGGCTGGATGTGCATGTAGAACGAAGGCGCCTCGACTTGTCGCGCGCGTTCGTGCGCGAGGCGCGCGCCGGCCCAGGTTTTGTACGGCGTCTTGTCGTTGGCGAAGCGCGTGTCGCGGTAGATGCGGAACAGCGAGCCGCCTTGCGGACGCGGATCGGCGCGGTAGTGCGTGCTGATTTTCGCGAGCGGTGTCTGCAGGTCCTCGATCAAGCGCAGGAACGGATCGCGCAGCACGTCTTCATAGCGCGCCTTGTTGGCGGCGAACCATGTGCGATTGTTGTTCTTCGCGAGATCGCGCAGGAAGCGGAACGTGGCGGCGGAGAAATAGGCGGTCGGCATGATGTCCTCAGAGAATCGTGCGTCCCCATTGATCGAGTTGATCGAGCACTCGCTGCTGCTCGGGCGTCGTGTTCGGGTCCGCGCGGTATTCGGCGATGTCCGCGAAGTATTGTTCGAGCGTGCGCGGCGTCAATGCGGTCGCCGTTTCGAGCTGGCGGCGGCGGAAACCTTCCCAGCGCTGTTGTTCCTCGGAACCGAGCGTATGCGGCCAGTTGCGAGCGCGGTAGCGGAACAGGAGCTCGGCGCAGCGCGAATCCTTGAAGCCGAAGTTGCGCGTGGCGAGCTCTTCGGGCGGCGTCTCGCGCACAGCGCGAAGGAGCGGCCGGTCGGTGTCGGGCATGAAGGTGTCGTAAAGCGCAAGCTCAGGATCCGCTGCGGGTGCCGGTTTATCGTCGCGCGCGAACACGCGGCGCACTTTTTCGGCGAGACCCGGCGCCGCGCGCAGGCGTTCCAGATGGGCAAGGTTGCGTGCGGTGTCGAGTGCGATTCTGTCGGTGTCGGTGTCGCGCAGCACGCTCATCGGCGCGATCGCGGGCGATCGATTCGCATGGATGGTCTTCAGCGGAACGCGTTCGACGCCTTCGGGCAAATCAACGCGACGCGTGAAGACACGATCGGCAATTTCCTCGGGTTCGAGATCGATCAGCGGCGCGGGATCGCTGTCGAGATCGAACACGATGACGCCGTTCGGCTGTGTCGGATGCGCGGTGATCGGTGCGACGATCGCAAGGCTGCCGCGCGCCGCGGGATAGCGCGAAGACACGTGCAGCAGCGGCGTCATGTTGACGATGTCGAGCAGCTCGAACACGCGCTGCTTTTTGCGCAGCGCGAAATGCCAGTCCCAGAGGCGCGGCTGGCGTAAGCGGATCAGGCGCGCGAAGCCGAGCAGCGCTTCGACATCGGACAGCGCATCGTGCGCGCGCCGCTGCTCGACGCGATTGACGCGCGCGAGGTCTTCGAGGCGAAAGCTCTGCGATCCGTCGTCGCGCTGCGGCCATTCGATGCCGTCCGGGCGCAGCGCATAGCACATGCGTGCAAGATCGATCAGGTCCCAGCGCGAATTGCCGTTTTCCCATTCGCGCGCATAAGGGTCGTAGAAGTTGCGATAGAGAAGATGGCGCGTGAACTCATCGTCGAAGCGCAGCGAGTTGTAGCCGACGCCGCAGGTACCGGGCTCGGCGAGGAGCTCGTGCACTTGCGCTGCGAACTCGGCTTCCGGGAGTCCCACCGATTGCGCATGCTGCGGCGTAAGGCCGGTGACCAGGCACGCGCCGGGATCGGGAAGCACGTCCGTCGCCGGCCGGCAATCGAACGCGACCGGGTCGCCGACGATCTCGAGATCGAACGTGGTCCGTATCGCCGCGAACTGCGCCGGGCGGTCGCGGCGCGCGTCGGCACCGAAGGTTTCGTAGTCGTGCCACAGGAAAGTCTGCATCGCGCGTCCGTTGCCGTTCCGTTCAGCGTAGCTTCGTCGCGACGCGTCTGACAATTGTGCGCTGCCTGCTAGACTCAGGCACGGTGCCAGCGAGACGGTCTTCGACAAGGAGAAAAGGATGCTGCATGAGGACAACCTGATCTGGATCGACCTGGAGATGACGGGGCTCGATCCCGCTCACGATTCGATCCTCGAGATCGCGACGATCGTCACCGACAAGGATTTGAACCTGCTCGCCGAGGGGCCGGAATTCGCGTTGCACCATCCGGTGCAGCGGCTGGAGGGGATGGACGACTGGAATCGCAATCAGCATCGCAAGTCTGGCCTGTGGCAGCGCGTGATCGATTCGAACATCGACATGGGCACGGCCGAAGCGCTGACGGTCGAGTTCCTCGCGCAGTGGGTGCCGACCGGAAAATCGCCGATGTGCGGTAACTCGATCTGCCAGGACCGCCGCTTCCTGCATCGGCTGATGCCGCGGCTGGAACGCTACTTCCACTACCGCAATCTCGACGTCTCGACGATCAAGGAGCTTGCAAGGCGCTGGGCGCCGGACGTCAGCCGCGGCTTCTCGAAGGAGTCGGCGCACACGGCGTTGAGCGACGTGCGCGATTCGATTTCGGAGCTGAAATATTTCCGGCCGTACATGGGGCGTCTTGCGGGCTCGCTCGAAGCGCCGTAAGCCGCTCTCGGCGGAGATTCGAAGCGACAAAATCACTTCCGACTGCGCGCGATCAGCGTTGCAGCTCGCGCAGATCGTCCGAAATTTCCCAATCCGGATGCGTGCGCATGAAAAGCCGCAGGCTCTCGGCTGCCTGTTGGCGGCGGCCCTGACGTATGAGCTGGTGGATGTGCGCAAGCCACTCTTCCGGTGCGAGCTGCATGTCGCGGCGAAGCTCGACCGAGCTGCTCGGCGTCGATTGAGGCAGCGCGCCGCCTGCGGCCGGTTGCTGCGCGCGATGGCGGAACAGGCCGTCCGCCGCAGCTCCCGTTTCGCGCTCGGCGGAGGCCGCCTTGTCCTTGGCTTGCTCTTCCTTGGCGTCGGCGGGGAACGCCGCCGGCGCTTCGGCTTGTCGGGCGGCTTGCGGCTCGGGAGGAGGTGGCGGCGGGGGCTCCTGCGCCAGCGCCGGTTTCGGCGCCGCCTTCAGTTCGACGGATTTGCGCGCCTTGTCGACTTCGTTGGCGGCGCGTTTGCTCACGGCACCCGTCACGGCGGACGGCGGCGGCGGAGCGGCCGGCGCAGCGGAATCCATAGGCGAGGATGCGGGCGCAGGTTCGTCACGGCGCGTGCGCGCGGACTCCGTGATCGGTTCCACCGGCACGACGCGCGGCGCCATCACCGGCGCGCTTTCGGTCGGAGCAACCGGCGGACTGTGCATCGCATCGTTGCCGATGCGCCAGGCGATGCCGGCGGCCAGCACCAAACCCGCGGCGGAACCGACGCCGACGATCCAGCGCTGGCGTCGCGGCGGCTTGCCGCTGTGCACGGCGCGTGCGGCCTCGCCGAGGATCGCGCGATCGAGGCGTCGCGGCGGCTCGTAGCGGGGCAGGCGGCGATACAGGTTGCCGATCTCACCGCCGCCGTCTTCGAGCAGATCGTCGATGTCGCGGTCCGGATCGCGCGGGCCGATCATGTCGCGAACCTCGCGCGGATGCGCGCCAGTGCGTAACGGAGGCGCGATTTCACGGTCTCGCGGCCGGCGCCCGTAATCGTCGCGATCTCGTCGAGGCCGAGCCCGCTTTCGACGCGCAGCAGGAACGCGACGCGCTGCTCCTCGGGCAGATCCTCGAGCGCCAGCTGCAGGCGCCGGCGCTGCTCGAACTCGGTTAGCGCGCGCTCGGGCTCGTCGCTCTCGGGTGCGTCGAGCTTGCGGAAAACGGCTTCGGTTTCCTCTTCCGAGGCCTGCGGGCGCTGACGGCGGAAGCGATCGACGATGAGGTTGTGGGCGATCTGCAGCAGCCAGGTCGTGAACTTCGCTTCGGGCCGGTAGCGCTCGCGCGCCGCGATCAGCCGGCTCCAGGTGTCCTGGAACAGCTCGTCGGTGTCGGCGCGATGGCGCAGGGTGCGCATCAGAAAGCGGTACAGCGTCCCGCGATGGCGCCGGTAAAGCATCTCGAAGGCGAGCAGGTCGCCTCCGGCATAAGCGAGCATCAATTCCTCATCGGTCTTCTCGGACCCCATGCCCGAAGGTTAAGACATCGGGGCGCGGAACGTCACCGGTTTCGTCGGATCAGAGGGTTGAACGCGGCTGGCGCGGTTTGGGGGTTGGAAGGAGGGACACGGCGCCCGAGGCGGATTCGCGATTTGCGCCCGTTCGCACGGGAGGAAGCGCCGATCGGAATGGCATCTGCCGATCGTGGCGGCTTTTGCCGTGAATTTCCGAAATAGAAAAATCGAGAGCGCGCTATGCGTGCGATCCCGCCCGCCGCTGACGATGAGTGCGGAGGCTCGCTGTCACGTCGGCGGGCGGTTTTTATTTTTGGGTGATTCGAGCTGCTTCGCCGTCGCAAACGTGCATGTCCGATGCACGACATGCTCGGGTCTCGGGCGCTCGTGACTGGCCGCTTCGTTCCGTGCCTCTGTTGCGCGCTTGCAAACGAGTCGCGGTCTTGCGTCCGCGCGCGCTTGGCATGACTCGGTGCCACCTGCAGCGGAGTGGCGGACTTCCTCGCCAAATTCCGAAATAGATAGCCCAGAGGAACCTAGTGGCGTTGGCGTCAGCCGGTCGACACGGCACAGGAGCGAGGGATGCCTTTCAACGTCGAGCTCACCGAAGAGGAGACACTTTGTCTCCACCGGTATTTCGAACGCGTAGACGAAACGGAGGATCTTTCGTTCCGGCATCCTGCCGAGCATCTCGCTTTCCAGAGCATTGCGGGCCAGGTCTGCCGGGCGAACTCGATGATGAAGGGAGCGAAAGCGCGCCACGTCCTCGAAGAAGCACGCGCGGCAATCGTTCGGGATTCGAGAGCCGGCCTCGAATGGGGCCGACGCTCCATCCCGCATTTCGGCGAGCCAATCGCCATGCGCGAGTCGGCCGACGCAGCAGGTCCTACGCAAGTCAACTCCGAGCAGATCGAATCCGATCCGTTACGGGCACGCGTCGAAACCGTCATGCGGATTTGCATTGCGCGATTCGAAGCGGGTGATCCCGACGGCGTCGCAGCACTATTCGCGCGCGATGCACGCATCGTCTCGTTTCTGGGTTGTCGTACCGCCTGCGATTTCCTGCCGCGCGTCGTCGCGGGCGGATCGTCCGGCGCGCGGCTGACGCTCCACGACGTGCGCATGAACGTCGAAGGCAGGCCGCAAGCGCTCGGCTATTTCCTATACGACGGCTGGGGCTCGTACGCGTCCGGAATGAAATCCGGTGTCTACCATTGCGTCCTGAACATCGATCCGGTGGCGATGCGCGTCCAGTCAATGATCATTCTTTGAATCGAATGCCCCGGCGGCGGTGTCGCACGCCGGGCGCGAATTCACGATTTTCTTGTCGACGAGGGAACGATGATGTCGAGAGATTTCACCGAACAGGAGCAAAGGCTCGTTGCGCTGTTCGTGCATTACCGGCACGGCGTGCGCGAACGCATTCTGGTGTACGTCGCCTACGTGCTCCCATCGATTCTGTTCGCGACATACGGGTTCTCGAACGCGGATTTCGCCGCTTCGCTGCTGGCGTACCTGGCGCTGCTTTTGCCGGCGAGCGTATACCTCGGCCGATATCGCAGGACGCTCGATCTCTTTCGCTCGATCATCGAAAAGTACGAGGCGAAACTCCGAGCGCGCGGGGCGCCTTCGACCTAGCTTCGCGCGCTCAAGGCTCGACGGGAGCGTCGTAGGCAGCCAGCACGTCGAGTACGGCGGCATTGTCGCTGTACTTGTGTTTCAGTGCATCCAGTTCGTCGTCGATACCGGAGCAGTTCTCTTCGATCGCGCGATCGAGAAGCGCGGCGCGCTCTGCATCGTACGGATCTTCGCCGAGAAAATGATCGCAGCGATCGCGTCGTTCGACGAATGTTTGCGCGTCCGGCGGCAAAGCGGTGCCGGCCCGCAGAAGATTCGTGCTCAAGATCAGGATCGGGATCAGGGATCTCATGAGTAATCTCCTGTGTATCCGCAAAGTCCGCGACGGCATCGCGCGGTCGCGTGAGAGGAGAGTGCCCGCCGCAGGGATCCGGCAGCGTCGAGAGCTGGGGGTGCGGCGACGCCCTTGGGTGCAGATGCTCGGCGGGCACTCAGAAGAATGGGTACGCAAATGCGCGGCCGACTCCGCCATTTCCCGACCGAGATTGAGAGTCCGACAACGCCGTGATGTCGCGACCGCGCCTTGATGCGACGCCTCGCAGGCGGCGCCGAGCAGCCTGTCGTGCCTATCAAACAACCGCCAACGGCCGCCGGTTGCGCGCCGCCTGGACACGCTCCCAGATGCGCAGCGACATCGAATCCTTCCAGACGTGCCCGAGCAATCGCACGAACGTGGGATCGCGTCGCGCGCGTCGCTCCACGCGCACGATGATCTTCGGCCCGTGCCGCCGCAGCAACGCTTCCAGCGGACCTGCGGACAAAATCGCCATCGCTGCGTTGGACCCATCCTCTTCGAGTGCGGCGACGATGAACTCGAAAGCATCGTTCGGTGCGTTGTCGCAAAGATCCCAGATCCTCTGCACGACCCATGACAGGTCATCGTATCCGGCGCGCTCCTCATGGGATCGTTGCAACAGCAGCCAGTGCGCGACCAGATCCTGTCTTTCCTTCGTATTCATCGGCATTGCGTGATCCTTCGTCCATGGCCGGTTCCATCGGCAGATCGCCGCGGCCGTTCAAGGCGTGAGTACGCAATTTCGGCGTCGACCCCGCCACGCTGCCGTGTGTCGAAGTTCGAAAGCCCGACCGGTTGACCGCGATCGCCAACGGGCATCGAGTGGCGGAACCACGCTCCGTTTTCCGCTTCTGAGAAAACAAGGTGAACAAAGAGGCAAAGAACATGCTCGTAGATGGACGTTCCCGATCCGCACCGGCACCCCAGAACGCAGAGCCGGTGCGCGATGTCGGGACGGAGCAAAAGCCGACTGAAATTTCAAGCGAGGCCGCGCGCGAAAGCGCCGCGCTCGTCGTGATCGACGGCGAACGCCTGGGCTCGCGCATCGCGATCGGCAGCACGCCGCTCATCCTCGGCCGAGGCGCCGGCGTGGATTTCCGCCTCGCCGATCCCACGGTGTCGCGCCATCACTGCGTCATCTGGCGCGTATCCGGCCGCTGCTGGGTTCGCGATCTCGAATCGACGAATCGGACGCGCGTCAACGATCGCATCATGTCGATGGCGGAGCTCTTCGACGGAGACGTCCTCATCGTCGGACAAACTGCGATGACGCTCGCCGTCGGCCGCGAAGCGCCTCAGGCGTCGGACGACACGCCCCCATGTTGAATCACGACCTCGACGAAGACGCGCTGCCCTCGGTGGCGCCGCGCACCAAGATCGTGAACGTCCCCGGCGGAACGACGCAAGCGACGCTCTATCCGAGCGTCATTCCGGGCACGCCGACCGCGATCGTGCTGCCGGCCATGGGTACTCCGGCCCGCGTCTATGCGCGCCTCGCTCGCGTGCTCAATTTCCACGGCCTCAATGCCGTTACGATCGATTTGCGCGGCGTCGGCACCAGCTCGCTGCGAGCGGATCGCGATCATGATTGGGGCTATCTCGATCTCGTCGACGATGAAACCAGCGCTGCCGTCGCGCTCGCGCGCGATGCGTTTCCCGACGCGCCTTTTTTCTTTCTCGGCCATTCACTCGGCGGACATCTCGCACTGCTCCATCTCGCGCGTCATCCCGCTTCAGGCGTGGCCGGCGCAGTCCTCGTCGCCAGCGGTTCGCCGTATGCGCGCCTGTATCGCGGATTTTCGTGGCTGGTCCTGCAGGCGTTGGTCGCGCTCGCGCGCGTGACGTCGGAACGTCGCGGCGTCTGGCGCGGAGACAAATACCGCTTCGGCGGAATCCAGCCGCGCACGCTGATGCGCGAGTGGACGGCGTTTGCGCGCACCGGTTTTCTCGTCCCCGAAGGCGATCCCGCGTGGAACGCCGAAGCCGCATTGCACGAGCTCCGATCGCCCATCGTCGCGCTCGCGATGCGCGGCGATCACTACGCGCCCGAGCGTGCGATCCGGCATTTGACCGCGAAAACCGCCGCCACGATTTCGGAAGAACACGTCGCCCACGCGATTCCCGCGCACGCACCCGGCCACTTCGGTTGGCTGCGCGATCCGGAAACGACCGCCTGCGCGATCGCCGCGAATCTCGGCCGTCTCGGCCTGTCCCGATCGCTGAGCTGACGCGATCGACGCCGAGCCTCGCGCGACGCTACGCCTCTGGCTGCGCGCGTCGCAGTCTGCGATCCTAAGCCCCGCGTTGCCCGGGTGGCGAAATCGGTAGACGCAAGAGACTTAAAATCTCTCAGCCGCAAGGCTATCCCGGTTCGAGTCCGGGCCCGGGCACAAGCAAAATCAATATTTTACGCAGTGCTGGTTGTTGCCTGCTTCCGACCGTGGTCCTAATCGACGTAGCGGATCCCTTTGGCCTCGCCGGTCGTGCCGATGTTGATGCCGGCGACGGTGGTGCGGTCGGTGCGACACAACGACCGCGCCAACAAGTTTTCAAGTGTTGCCCCGCGCAATTCTCGCAGGGCGGCGGGGCACGCGTTGAATATCGGCTTCGCGTGCGTCCCGCTTTTCTGTTTAACGCGAATCAACCTACTCTATCGATTCGTCGGGCTTCATAACTAGGGCACCCAGTCGCGCATTAATAGCGTCTATGTCGAACGGCGGCAATGTGGGCGCTCGTCCTGGCTCAGCCTGCTGTAGGGCAGCCATTCTTTCCTCGGGAGTAAAGATGGCGTCCATGAATGCCAGGCTATCTACACCTAGGGAGATCTGAGGTATTCGGCGATCACCAGGAGTATTGTCGATCTCGTCGCCATCGTAAAACTCGTGCCCGCCGCCGCGATTCGAGAACCAAGAAACGATGCAACGTTGCCCGACCGTTGGAACTATTTTAGCCACCCGTTGGTTTATTTGTGCCAAATGGCGAGCGACTGCCCACTGCCACACACGCTCATCATCGTAAGCGCGGACCATTCGTAGCAGTGGCCTCATCCACGACCGATGCGCATCTAAGGGGATAGCGCCGGAACCCGCGGCTATCACTCGCGGCGTGGTGGGGGACGCGGGCAGCGGATGAGGAACTTCGTATCTGGTATGCAGGAAAGAATATTGTTTACTGTGTGGCCAGCGATGCATATCGACGTGAAAGACTTCCGGCTTTCCATTGACCTGCGCGGTCGCAACAATGACGTGACCTCGGACCGTGTTGGTCCGCATCTTTTCAATATGCGGGATGAGGCGTTCCTTGGCTGCTTGCGCTAAGACACCAATCGACTGGTCCACCGACAGGTTGCGTCCTCGCAATACACGCGACATCCAGTCACCGGGTTCATTACCTAGGGCGGTAGCCCCGAGGCCCGAGTAGCCGATGAGCGAGCGGCCGTCCGTCGTTTCTAGCATCAGGAACTTTCTAGCGCGGTCGGTCGGCGTGCGTCCGGGGGCTGAAAGTCTTCTATCCGTGAGGAGCCAAATGGACTTTGGGCTTGTCACTCCGACCACTAGCGTCATTGCACGGCCTTCCAAATCGCCTACACGGCTCAGGAAGATACTCTTCTAAGACGGGGTAAACAGCCGCTACTTATGGCCGGTTTATACTCACCCTGATCCAGCGATACGTCTTGGGGGAGAACGCAGGTATGCCATGTCCAGTGTGCGAATGGGGAACTGCGCAAGTCCATATGGTCTCTGCGCGTCAATTGGTTGACTGTCCCCGGTGCGGAAAGTTTGAAATTACAATCGAAGCAGTGAATCTCGTAATGTCTTGGGAGGCACCGTGGCGCATAAGAATGGCGTGCTGGGTTCGGCATTTGCGCCGAAGCGAGGACGAAGAAGTTCGGGTAACGCTCGATGCTTTGATGCGCGCTCGTCAGGACTGGAGGATGCGTACAGTTTCCGAAAAACTTGATGATCTTTTGCTTGCACTCGCTAATGCATCCAAGTTCGCCGGCGACGCCCCGTATGTATTTCCGCAGCGCGATGTCGTCCTTGGGTGGGGCGATGATGTTCTGGAACTTGAGTATCAGTTAGATGCGCTGAAAGCCAGAGGGTTGGTGAAACCTATCGGCGCCGAGCATTGGCAAATCACCCCTGCTGGTTGGGATAGAGTTGCGGTTCTTAGCTCTGCGCGGCCACCCGTCAGCAACCTCGTTTTTGTTGCAATGACCTTCGCGGATGCGCTGTCGACGGCGTGGAAAGACGGTTTGTTCCCGGGCATTACAGAGGCTAGCTACATACCGGAACGGGCAGATACTACACAGCATAATGAGAAGATCGACGATCGAATCCTCGCAAAGATTCGGGCAGCCCAATTCGTGGTCGCCGATGTCACGACACAGAATCGTGGAGCGTACTTTGAGGCGGGATTTGCTCTGGGCCTGAACCGACAAGTCATATGGAGCGTAAGAGAGGACGATCTCCCCGACGTCCATTTCGATACACGTCAGTTCAATCACATTATCTGGAAGACGCCGGATGACTTGCGAACGAAGATCAGAGATCGAATTCTGGGTGTCTTCGGACGCGGTACCGCGGGCTAGCTGAGCACGCTCCTTTGGCTTGCCGCGCTCTCTCGCAAGGGGCCGAACATGCTTACGAGGGTTTACAGGAGCCAGTTTGATAGCTCGGGTGACGTGCTTCCCAAGATCACACCGAGGAAGAGATACACGGCGCCGATGGCAGAAATGTGGACGCCGCCCGTCGCAGCATCTTCGATCTTCTGATGTATCGCGACTTCGTGTCGAAGACGTTCGCCTTTTTCTCTCGCGATGGCTGAGTCACGATCTCTGACCTCTGCCTCGATTTGTTTCTCGACGCTTTCAATCCGATTACTAACAAGCGTGAGATTCTGTTCGAGTACCCTGACGCGTTCGTCCAGAGGTGCGTCCGCGCTGCTTGCTCGTTTGGTGTGATGGCCTCGGCCCTTGGCAGTAATCGACAGCTGCCCGCGTCCGAATCCAGTGTTGGTCTTGCCTCGATACCCGAGGCGTCTCCGGACCCACAGTAACAGTTTCGTTGTGAATCCGATCCTACCAAAGAAGGAACGCGTCTCGGCGATCCCCCAAATCACTGTGCCGATACCGACAAGCTGCATCGTCATCCCGATCCATCTAATCCGCGGTTCGGTTGGAGGCGAAAACGCAAAGAGCAGCAGCGCGAGCATGAGCGCAACCGCAAGCTCGATATGTCTTGCTTTGCTCAACATGCTAAGGCCCTTACATGAACTTGCGATGCTTAACGCGCGAACGTCCTCGGCTGATAACTCGAGAGACGGAAAGGCGTAAAACGCCGTGGGGAATCGAGCGGCTATTCATTTAGGATTGTCATGCGCCACGGGAAATCTTGTCGGTACAGTTCCGCGGTATCTTCGCCGAGAACTAGTGAGTACTGAAGCACCTGCCAATCCTGCTGAATGTTGTGAGCGCGCTGAAGTTGCTCGGCATACCGACGGTCCGGGACAACTACGATTGCTTCGCCCGCTGTAAATTGCAGTTGGTCGCGTCGAATGCGCCATTCGCGTTCCCATGTGAAATCGACAGGCAGGGGCGCATTGGGCTCGTATCGCATGTGTCGCCATTTCTGGTCATCAAGCAACAGGTTGAACTCGTCATCTGATTGATAGATGACCGGTCTGCCGCCGAGTTCGAAGATGTGCCGCTTTTCGAACATGATGCCGAAGGGCGAATACCTGCGGTAGCCAGCACTGTTCGCTAGGCCGTCACCTATGACCCCCAAAGGCGCCTCTGAGAAGCAGACGCAGCGGTAGTCACCTTTTATCTTGAAACTGTTGTCTGTGATGCTGCCGTCACGAATGATGCGCAAGAGATTTTCGAATGCGGCAGCCCAGGTGTCTCCTTTCGTGTAGTGCGCAATACTGGGCGATATGTCCGGACGCGGGTTAATCATGGAGGTAGCCCAGTTCAGATTGTTGCAATGGTCCACCGATGGTCCACCGCCGGCAAGAGAAGCCTAAAACCGGCAACAGATGCCGATAGCTAAACCTTTGCCTCCATTGAGAGACAACACATTTCAACAAAGCTACGAAGCCACTTAAAATCTCTAGACGGGCAACCGTCATGCCGGTTCGAGTCCGGCTCCGGGCATAAAATCAAACAAGTTATAAATCGTTAGATGCGCTAAACCGTCTCTCGTGCGTTTGAGACATGACGACTGTGCGCTACGGCTGAGCCTTCGGCAGCTGCGCATGCATGAAGTCGAGCATGGCTGCGACGACTTCCGGGGCCGTGTCTTCGAGGTGTGCGGCGTGATCGCCGCGTCCGACGATGATCCAGCGTCGATCGACGCTACCCAGGTGCGAGAAGAAGGCTCCCGCAACGGCCGGCTTGATGGCCGGATCGCGCGCGCCTTGTATGAGCAACGTCGGCACCTGGATCGCCTCGGGGTGAATGTCGAGAAAGTCGGCGTCACAGCACACATTGGCCTGTATCGGGTCATGCCGCAGTGCTTGATCTGTGAAGTCCTGAATCATCGCTGCGCTTGTCACGTCGGGCGATATGAAATCAGAGCGCGCGGCCTCGGCAGTGTTCGTGATATGCGGTGGAGCACCTTGCGCGGGACCATTCACAGGCGGCGCCGCGGGATCTTGCGCGTAGGCGTACAAGATCAGGGCACTCAGCGGCTCGTGCGCGTGGCTCGCAAGCAGAGCCGAGATCCTCGATCCGCGTGACCAGCCGAGCAGGATCGGCGCAGGTAAGCCGGGATGCCGCTGCGCCGCAAAGCGCACTACGGCATCAACGTCGCCGGCCGCGATGTGCGGCGCCAGCCAGCCGCCCGTCGGAGGCGGTGTCGCGCCATAACCCGGCAAATCCACCGCGTACGCGGCGAATCCCGTCGCGGCGAATGCCTTCAACAACGAGCGGTCGCCATCGCGTGCGTTCGGAGCATCGAAATCAAAGGCGGTACGCGCACTCCAAGTGCGGCCGTGAACCAAGACGACGACGCCACGCGCCTCGCGCGGCTGGCGCGACCAAACGGTGAGGGTCTGATCGGCGGTGCTTACGCTAAGGCGCTGAAGTCCCGTGGCCGCGTGCGCGACGCCCAAGCCGAATAGGGCGACGCCGAGAATCCATGGCTTCATGAGCAATTAGCCGTCCGAATGCAAAAGAGCGCCAGCCTATCGCAAAGTGCGCGGCGTCGAGGAGCTGCGACGCGTCGGCTATACGGATTGCTGTCGATTGAACCTCGCGGCTAAGCTCGTTACTCGACTTCGCGGTCAGTTGTTGCCGCCAAGATCGGTCGACGCCAGCGGTGCGCCGCCGAACGATATATTGCAGCCGCTGCTGAGATTGTCGCGGTACTTCATGCGCTGTTCCTGCAGCCAGTAGCAATTGGCGAAACCCTCCGCCTGGTTCGCGACCAAGAGATCGTCGACTCCGGACATCAGAAATCCGTAGGTCGGGTCGCTCGTCGATGCGCTGTTCGCGGCGAGGTTGTTCGCGATCGTCGAGTTGTGCGTGCCGAATCCGTAGGCGAGGGCTTGCACGCCGGGAGGCGCTGTCGTGTTGTAGACGCGATTGCCGGTGATGAGGTTGCCGGTGCCTTCGACGTCGATCGCGGTGGCGGGATAGCCGGTGATCGACGTCGGCACGACGGTGTCGGTGACGACGTTGTCGCGCACGACGCAGCCGTCACAGTCGATCGAGAGTCCGTTCCAGAAGCTGCGCTGCACCTTGAGGTCGGCGAGCACGCCGCCTTTGGCCGGCGTGTCGCCGTCCGAGCGCACGTACACGGCCTGCGCAAAGCCCGCGAGCGTGCCGTTTTCGAGCGTGAAGTACTTTCGGCCGACGACGCTGATGCCGATCGTCAGGACGTTGGCGGAGGCTCGGCTGCGCAACGCGTGGCCGTCGAGATCGAGCGTGACCGAGTCCGTCGCGATCGTCACGGCCGTGCCGTGACCGCCGGCGAGCTCGAGATCGCCGTTGAGGCAGTAGACGCCCGCCGCGGTCAATATCGTCGGAACGGCGGTGATCGCCGTGCAGTGATTCGAGGCCCAGGCCGCAGCGGGCGCGGCGAACGCAATGGCGACAATCCAGGACAACATGTTCCGTTTCATCGAAAACTCCGTCGGTCACGGCCGCAACGGTGCGGCAATATCCTGAAACACGTAAACCGATGGAAAAACCGGGCGTAAGCCAAACGTTTCGCCGCGTCGCCGAAGGAAACGGAAGGTCGTGAAACCGCTAGTGGAACAGCACCACGACTTTCTGCAGCGTGATCCACACGCCCCAGAGAATGGGAATGCCCACGCCTATCCACGCCGCGAAGACGAGTCCGACAGGAGTGCGCGCGCCGTCGCGCGCGGCTTCCGCGGCGACTGCGTTCGCGGCGGCGACATCGTGTGCGCGCCGACGTTCGGCGGCGAGTTGCTCGTCCGTCATGAACCATTTTTCGGCCACCGGACGCACCAGCAGATTGCAGACGAAGCCGACGGCGAGCAGTCCCGCCAGCACGTACATCGTCGTGTCGTATACGGTGTTTCGTGGCACGCCGGCCGCAAGTTGCGTATCGCGAAAATAGTTGATCAGCACCGGACCGATGACACCGGCGGTGGACCATGCGGTCAAGAGCCGGCCGTGGATGGCGCCGACCATCTGCGTGCCGAACATGTCGGCCAGGTAGGCGGGAACGGTCGCGAAGCCACCGCCGTACATGGTGAGGATCACGCAGAACGCGGCCACGAACAGCAGCACGCTGCCGGCATGGCCGAAGTTCGGCGTGGATGCATAAAGAACCATGCCGAGCAGGAAGAACACGAAGTACGTGTTCTTGCGTCCGATGTAGTCCGATAGCGAGGCCCAGAAAAAACGGCCGAGGATATTGAAGAGGCTGAGAAGGCCGGTGAATCCGGCGGCGATCGTCGCGATCTGTTTTTTCTGATCGGCACTGAGCGCGGCAAAGCCGAGATCGACGCCGATGAGTTTGCCGCCGAACACTTCCTGCAGCATCGGCGACGCCATCGCGAGCACGCCGATGCCGGCGCTGACGTTGAGGCAGAGCACGGCCCAGATCAGCCAGAACTGCGGCGTCTTCCAGGCCTGGTCGAGATGCACGTGACGGCGCGTGATCATCGCGTTGGAGCTCGCGGTGTCGGGCTCCTTCCAGCCGCGCGGCTTCCAACCTGTAGCCGGCACGCGATATCCGAATGCGCCGATCATCATCACGACGAAATAAAGAAGACCCATGACGAAGAACGTCTGCCATACGCCGACCGACGTTGGCGTTGCGAACTTGCGCATGAGCAGATCGGCGAGCGGCGACCCGATCATCGCACCGCCGCCGAAGCCCATGATGGCCATGCCGGTTGCCATGCCGCGACGGTCCGGGAACCACTTAATCAATGTTGAAACCGGCGAAATGTAGCCAAGTCCGAGCCCGATGCCGCCGAGAATGCCGGTGCCGAGCCAGATCAGCCAGAGCTGGTGGACGTAGATGCCGAGCGCGCCGAGCAAAAACCCGCCGCCCCAGCAGATCGCAGCGACGAAGCCGGCCTTGCGCGGACCCACGCGCTCGAGCCAGCCGCCCCAAACCGCGGCGGAAAGTCCGAGCACGACGATGAACAACGTGAAAGTGATGCTGAGCATGCTCACCGACCAATCGCACGTGGTCGTCGTGAGCTGTGCGATCCAGCTCGTGCCGGCCGGGCAGTCCAGCGGCTTGTCGATGCCCAGCGCCTTCGACAGCGGCAGCCAGAACACGCTGAAGCCGTAGGCCATGCCGATGCAAAGATGGATGCACAGCGCAGCCGGCGGAACGAGCCATCGATCGAATCCCTCGGGCGCGACCGTTCGCTCTTTCGCGAGCAGTCCCAACGCAGAATCCGTAGGCACGTGACTGTCGATCGACGTGTTGCTCACTGGCGTCTCCGCTCGATGGCAAGGCTGCGAGAGTTGTCGACTTTAGCGACGGAATGCGAGCTTCGGCTATCGGCTTTCTAGAGCACACCCGGATCGAACACACGCTGGTGCCTGGCTCCGACGTTGAGTCACGCGACGACCCCGATGCATGACTGCGCCGAAACATCCGCCTGTGGTCGGAGACGGTATATTTTAATAATCGTAGCCAATTACGCTAACGACACAGCAGCTGCCGGGATGTTTCGCAGCGAGTCTTTCGTTGCACCGACGCGGATCGCGCTTCCGCTGTACGATGGATCGCAAACGCTCCGCTGAGACATTTCGCCGCCGGCACACACCTTGCCTGAAAGACCCGCGAATCGGCGCAGGGCCGTCGCATCTCGGCGATCGCGCGAATGCATGCATCCAGAACCGACAGGAGGCCGTCGTGAGCGTTTCGTCCATGGCCAATCTCGCCCTCAACCGGCGAAGCGATTTCGCGCAGAAGAAACACTCGGCGCAAAAGTCCGTGACCGATATCGAGCAGGGCAAGGCGCCGCCGCCCGGTACCCAGACGTCGTCCGGTGCGACGCTGGCTTCGATTTCCGCCTACATACCGACCGAAGTCATCACGTTGTACGTGGCCGCGATCGGTGCGCTCGGCACCTCGACGAGCGGAACGTCGACATTCGATGTCGGCGAAGGCGGCAGGATTACGTTCGCGATTTTTCTGGTGCTGACGCCGATCGTCGTCTGGCTGATCTACGCCGGAAAAGTTGTCGCGGCCGGCAAGTCGCTGCCGACGGCCTACTGCACTTGGCCGGTTTGGGAAATGGTCGCGGCGACGATTAGTTTTGCCGTCTGGGGAGCGGCGATGCCGAACTCGCCGGTGGCGGCGTGGATTCCGCCGGCGGTCTCGGCGGTTCTCATCGTCGTCGTCTCCGGATTGCTCGGACTCATCGCGCCGATCGTACAAAGGCCGTTGACCATACCTGGGTAAACCGCATCGAATTCGGGTGCGATCTCGCTGCACGTGAATCGCAGGCCTTCTCTTGTCGATCCGCGCGATCGCGTATAGTCGTTCGCATGGAGCACAGCGCGTCTCTCATCCGCATGAGTCGAGCGAATCGTTCAGCGACGGTCGGCTAGCTTCATGGACGACCCGCTTTCTTGCTGCCGAGCGTCCTTCTCATGATCAGAATCGCGATTGGTTGCGAGCTTACCTACGCGTTCGATCAACCGACGCCGCTGATCGCCGTTCTCAACGTGCATCCTTCGCGTGCACGCGATCTCGAATGGCCGGACGATCTGGTGACGACGCCGACGGTGCATGTCGAGCGCTACGACGATGTCTTCGGCAATCGGTGCAATCGCATGATTGCGCCGGCCGGTCTCTTCACATTCGGCACGCGGTCGGTCGTGAGGGATTCGGGGCATTGGGACGAGCGCGACGAAGCGGCCGCGCAAGTTCCGGTGGAAACTCTTCCCGCGGATACGCTGCAGTTCCTCCTCGGCAGTCGTTATTGCGAAACCGATCGTTTGACCGAGGTCGCTTGGAAACTCTTCGGGAACACCGCTCCCGGATGGGCGCGCGTCGAGGCGATCTGCGATTTCGTGCACGCGCACCTTACGTTCGGATATGAACATTCGCGGCCGACGCGCACCGCGGCCGAGGCGTTCGAGGAGAAACGCGGCGTGTGCCGGGATTTCGCGCATCTCGCCATCGCGCTTTGCCGCTGCCTCAACATTCCCGCGCGCTATTGCTCGGGTTACGTCAGCGACATCGGCCTCCCGCTGCCGCATGCGCCCCAGGATTTCGCCGCATGGATCGAAGTTTTTCTCGGCGGCGCGTGGCGCACGTTCGATCCGCGCAATCATTCGCCGCGCATCGGCCGCATCCTGATATCGCGCGGACGCGATGCGGCGGACATTCCGCTCGCGATGACATTCGGTCCTTCGCGGCTGACGTCGTTTGTCGTAACCACCGCGGAGATTGCCTCCACAGATTGAAGTGTCGGCGTACCGAAGAGCCCGCCCGCTTACGCTCGCATAACCTCGTTGTTTGTATAGTCGTTAGGCAAAGCGCATTACTGCCCAGGCCCGAAACGAGCAACCTCTCGATCACGAGATTGCCCGCCACTGAGCTTCCTCATTCAGCCCGTTCCCCGGTAGCCGCATTCCCGCTCATGGCGTAGATCGCGCCGTGCCAGACGCGAGAAATACCGATGGGCATGACGCTGGACAACCAGGACCGATGGTTCTGCATCGCTACGATCGAGATCGACGCTGAACCTGATGCGTCTTTTTCGGCGCTCACCGCGCTGGTCCCGACATCGATGAAGCTGCGCGATTGCGCACAGTCGCCGTCGGGTTTTCGCTGGGTCGATCTCCTCATCGACCGCACCAACGACACCGAGACGCTTCCTGTCGCATCGAGAACGATCCTGACTTCGCTGTCCACGGCAGCCGAAGGAGGTCTTCTCCCCGGATTCCGGATCGTGCACGGAGCGCAATGGGCGAATCCGGTCCCGTGACGTGTTATTCGACGTGAACGACCGACTCGCCGACGATCATGCGACCGATCGGCGCGGCGTTGAGGCAGCCATTCGCCCGGAACGCGGCGAGGACGTCGTCGACTGAATCGGCCGCGCAGGCGACCAACAAGCCGCCTGAGGTTTGCGGATCGCAGAGCACGGCCTTGGCGGCGTCCGTCACGCCGGAATCCAAGCGCACGTCGGCTCCGTACGATGACCAGTTGCGCGCCGAAGCGCCGGTGACGAGCCCGACTTGCGTCATCGCGAGCACACCGTCGAGCAGCGGCACATCCGAGGCGCGCACGCGTGCGCCGAGATGCGAACCGTGGCACATCTCGAGCAGGTGACCGAGCAAGCCGAAACCGGTGACGTCGGTCATCGCGTGCACGCCGGAGATCTTCGCAAGATGCGCGCCAGCACGATTGAGTAGCGTCGTCGTGTCGATCAAGGCGCGATAGCCGGCGTCATCGAGCACGCCTTTCTTGAATGCGGCGGAAAGAATGCCGACGCCGAGCGGCTTACCGAGGATGAGCACATCGCCATCACGAGCATCGGCGTTGCGCCTGACAAGGTCCGGATGCACGACGCCGATCGCCGCCAGACCGTAGATCGGTTCCACCGAATCGATGCTGTGTCCGCCGGCAATCGGGATTCCCGCGTCGGTGCAAACCGATTCGCCGCCGCGCAGGATTTCCCGGATGACTTCCGGCGGCAACACCTTGATCGGCATGCCGACGATCGCAAGCGCGAAGATCGGCGTGCCGCCCATCGCGTAGACGTCGGACAACGCATTCGCGGCGGCGATGCGTCCGAAATCGAACGGATCGTCGACGATCGGCATGAAGAAATCCGTCGTCGCGATGACGGCTTGCTCGTCGTTGAGACGATACACGGCGGCGTCGTCCGACGTTTCCGTTCCGACCATGAGCGATGCAGGCGCAAGCCGCGGCATCGACGAGGCGAGCAGATCGGCCAGCACGCCCGGCGCGATCTTGCAGCCGCAGCCGCCGCCGTGCGAGAGCGAGGTCAACCGCGGAGCTGGAATAGAGACAGTCATGAGTGCGCTCTTGTCAAAAACTGCCAAAAAAATCGCGCTGTCATCTAAAAGTGCGGCCAAGATTGGCCTTCTTGCTTTCGCGATCATGGACGATCGCACAAGTGACTGGCGGAAGGCAGCAGGAGTCGAACCTACCGGGGAACGGCTGACGCCCCCCACTGGGTTTGAAGCCCAGCCGCATCACCGGATGCGCGTGCCTTCCAGAAACCTCGCTCAACGTGCCGGCGATGCGTCCGGCGCAGCGGTGCGCCAGCCGCTGTCGCGTCGCACGACGTGCGAATCGTCGACGCGGCGAGTGTAGCCAACGCGATCGAAGAACTCCAAGATCTGCACCGTGCGCTTGCGGCCGAGACCGAGCGCATCGCGATAATGCCGGGCGTCGACGATGCGATGCTGGCGCGCGAGCCCCGCGAGGATATCGGCCAGTTCGTCGACGCGCGCGTTGTCGTAGAAGAGATCGCGCACGACCTGATGCACCGCGCCTTGCGTCGCGAGCTTGCGCAGCACGGTGCGCACGTTGTCTTCCGGCGCGTTCACGGCGGTCGCGAGATCGCGCACCCACGGTGGATCGAAACGTCCTTCTGCGATCAGCGGCTGCAGCCGGATCGCCAGCGCTTGCTCCGCCGCAGACAAGCTCACCGCATGCTCCGGCAGATGCAGCCATGCGCCGCTGCGCACGACGGCGCGCTCGCGCGCGAGCTCGTCGATCAACGTGCGCCAGATGGCAACGGGCATGTCCGGCGCAGTAATGCGACGCAAGCGGCCGAGATCGGGACCTTGCTCGTCGGGATATTGCGCATGGAACGTACGCAACGTGGTGAGCACGTTATCGCGTGCTGCCTGCCAGCGCGATGCGTCGATCGCGAATCTTCCGTCGGCGCCGTCGCGCACGAGTGCGCTCGCCGGCATCGCGATGTGTTCGGGCGCGAGCCCGGTGAGGCGCGAGAGATCGGGTAGCGCGATGCCGTGCTTCGCCTGCGCGATCAACGTTCCGATGTCCTTGCCGGCGACGATGTCTTCGAGCGCGTCGAGATAGCGCATGCGCGCTTCGCCGCGCCGCTTGCGCGCAGGTGCGAACGGATCCAGTACATGTCCGCCGCCGATCGTGCGTGCGGCTTGCGCATCGCGCACGATGAAACGATCGCCCGGCACGGCACAGATCGGAGCGTCGAAGACCAGTTGAACGCGACCCGATTCGCTCGCCGAAATGCGTTCCGCATCGAGCGGAACGACATGCGCGATGCGCCGCGCCGTTCCAATATGGACGTGCAGCGGCGACCAAGGCGCCAGCCTGGTACTGCTGTCGGCAATGAGTTGCAGATGCACGTCGATGCGCGTCGTCGGAGCCAGCGCGCGCGCATCGGCCAGCCAATCGCCGCGTTCGATCGCAGTCTTTTCGATACCGGCAAGATTGAGCGCACAGCGTTGGCCGGCGTGACCGGTCTGCGCGGCGCGGTTCTGCACGTGCAGGCTGCGGACGCGGACGGGAAGTCCCGCCGGCATCAGCGTCACGGTATCGCCGACATCGACTTTTCCTGAAAATACGGTGCCGGCCGCGATCGCGCCGTGTCCGGGCAGCGTAAAGACCCGGTCGACCGCTAGACGGAACAGACGTTCGTCGCGGCGCGTCGGCAGGCTCGCAGCCGCAGCGTGTAGATGTTCGCGCAGTGTTTGCGTTCCGACATCGTCGGGCTTGGTCGCGTCGACTTCGAAAATCGGTGCATCGCGGAGCGCGGTCGACGCGAGCATGGCTGCGATCTCGTCTTTCACGATGCGCAAGCGCTCGGTGTCGACCCGATCGATCTTGGTCAATGCAACTGCACCACGCGCGACGCCGAGCAGTTCCAGTATCGCCACGTGCTCGCGCGTCTGCGGCATCACACCGTCGTCCGCGGCGACGACGAGCAGCGCGAAATCGATACCGCTCGCACCGGCGATCATCGTGTGCACGAGCTTTTCGTGTCCGGGCACGTCGATGAAGCCGAGCACGTCGCCGTTGTCGAGCGGAACATAGGCGTAGCCGAGCTCGATCGAGATACCGCGTTCTTTTTCTTCCTTGAGGCGATCGGTATCGATGCCGGTCAGCGCGCGCACCAGCGTGGTCTTGCCGTGATCGATATGGCCTGCGGTGCCGACGATCATCGGGCGAATGCATCCCACTGCGCGGTGAACGCAGCTTCGTCGGACGCTTCGAGGCAGCGCAAGTCGAGCCACAGTGTCTTGTCGGCGATGCGGCCGATCACCGGTCGCGGCATCGCGCGCAATCGAGCGTCGAGGCCATCGAGACTCGCGCGCCGGCCTTTTGCCGCACGAATCGCGAGTCCGTGGCTCGGCAGCGTTTCGATCGGCAGCGCGCCGCTGCCGATCTGGCTCGACATCGGCGCATCCGCGACGTCCCACGCGTCACCGAGCGCGCGCTGCACCGATGGCAGCAGGCGCGTCGCTTGCGCGCGCATCGAATCCGGTGTGCGTGTCAGCCAGCGCAACGTGGTCAGGCGCTCGGCGAGAAATTCCGGAGCGCGATAGAGCGCGAGTACGGGTTCGAGCGCGGCCAAAGTCAGCTTGCCGACGCGAAGCGCGCGCTTCAGCGGATTTTTCTTGAGCTTACGAATCAGATCCGCGCGGCCGGCCAAAATTCCGGCTTGCGGTCCGCCGAGCAGCTTGTCGGCGCTGAATGCCACGATGTCGGCGCCGGCCTCGATCGTCTCGCGAACGGTCGGCTCCTTGGGCAGGTTCCAGTGCGCGAGGTCGACCAGCGTGCCGCTGCCGAGATCGACGGCGAGCGGGAGTCCGCGCGAGCGCGCGATGTCCGCGAGCTCGGCGGCGTCGACACTCTTGGTGAACCCGCTGATCGCGTAGTTGCTGGTGTGCACTTTCATCAGCAGCGCGGTGCGCGGGCCGACCGCGTCGCCGTAGTCGGATGCGTGCGTGCGGTTGGTCGTGCCGACTTCGACGAGCCGCGCGCCGGCGCGCTGCATGATGTCGGGGATGCGGAACGATCCGCCGATCTCGATCAGCTCGCCGCGCGACACCAGCACATCGCGGCGGTTCGCGAGTGTATTGAGCAGCAGCAAGACGGCCGCAGCGTTGTTGTTGACGACGGTCGCGGCTTCTGCGCCGGTGAGCTCACAGATGAGAGGCTCGATCAACGCATCGCGATCGCCGCGCTCGCCGGAGTCGAGATCGAATTCGAGATTGACCGGCGCGCGAAGCGCTTCGACGACGGCGGTGACAGCTTCGTCCGGAAGCACGGCGCGGCCGAGGTTCGTGTGCAGCACGGTTCCGGTGAGATTGAACACGGCGCGCAGGCGCGGGCGCGCGGCGTTGGCGAGTATCGCGTCCAGCGATTGCGCGATCGCGTCGGTGCTTACGTCATTCGTCGTCAGAGTTCCGGCGAGCGCGTCGGCGCGCAAGCGATCCAGATGCGCGCGCAATGCGGACACGATCTGCGTGCGGCCGTAGCGCGCGAGCAGCGGCGCGAGCGGAGGCTGGTTCAGCAGGCGATCGAGCGACGGAATGTCGGATGCGCTGGCACGCGGCGACTCGGCGAGCGGCGCGCGCACGGTTCAAGCCTCGCGCGGTTGCCACAGCAGCGGATTGCCGCTGCCGCGGTGGTAGCCGGCTTCGCTCATCAGGAGATCGAGCGCGAGGCTGGCAAGATCGTCGGCGACAGGTTCGATGTTCGCGTCTTTCTCCTGGTAGAGAATTTTGCGGTACGTGCGGCATTCGTCGCAGGATTCGGCGCGCACGGCGCCCGAATCGCCATCGATCGAGTGATACGCAATATCCTTGGTCGCTTCGCACTGGCTGCAGGTGACGCGCACCATGTGCCATTCGGTTGCGCACAACGCGCAGTGCAGGAAGCGATAGCCGTGATAGTGCTTTTCGGTGTGGACGATGCTGGCGACCGGAAGCGTGCCGCAGACCGGGCAAACGCCGTGCGCGTCGAGCAGGCCGACGTCGTCGATGGCGAAACGGCTCGCTAGGTTCGTCCAGACGACTTGCAGCGCAGCCATGACGAACGGTGCTGCGGCAGCGTCGACGCCGTCCGATCGTGCGGCGAGCAGCGTGCGCGCCTGCGCATCGAGGTGTTCGCGCGGAGCGTTGCGCAGGCGGTCGAGCACGTCGGCGACGGCGGGAGGAAGTTGCGGCGCTGCTTCGAGCGTGATGCACAGAGCGTGCAGCACGTCGATCCAGACGTCGTCGCGCGGTCCGCCGGCGGCGTCGACCAGCGGCATGCGATGCGCGCGCGCTTGCGCGATGTCGTCGGGAGTCGGCAATGGCGTGGCGCATTGCGCGAGTGTCGCGTGCTGAGCGTCGGCGAGCGCCGCCATCAGGCGCAAATAGTCGCCGATGGCGTTGCCTTCGGCGAGCTGGCGCAGGCGCGCGGCGCGCGTGGTGAACACGCGATCGCGGTCGGGCAGGCGGATCCGCGGAATGGATCGCTGCGCCAGCGTCTCGATCTGGCCGGGCTCGAGGATGCGTTGCAAGGTGTGCGGCGCCGTGCGGAGGACTCTCCGCTATCGTAGCGCCAAGCTCGTGTCCTCAGCGAGGATCGCCGCCGCGGCGGCCGGTTTCGCGGAACCAGGCTCGGTGGTGCTTCCACGCCCAGCCGGGCGTGACCGTGCCGCGCGTCATCGCGTGCACCGAGCCTTTCACCCAGATCGCGGCGTAAATGTGCACGATGATCGCGCAGATCAGCACCAGCGCGCTGACTGCGTGCACGACCGCGGCGATTCGGATGACGCCGATCGGGAAGTAGAACGCGAAATACGCGCGCCAGATCACGACACCGGACAGCAGCAAACCGAGAAGACTAAGCACGATCACGAAGAAGAGGAGCTTCTGGCCGGCGTTGTAGCGGCCGACTTCGGGCAGGCTTTCCTCGCGGTTGTTGACGACGTCCTTGCCGCGACGGAGCCACACCCAGTCGCGATCGCGCATGCGGTTGTCGCTCCAGAGCTTCGCGGCGAGGAAGAGGAACGCGAACACCATGACGAGGCCGAGGAACGGATGCAGGATGCGCGTCCAGGTGCCGCCGCCGAAAAGCTCGGTGAGCCAGAAGAGCGCCGGATGAAACAGCGCGAGTCCGGAGAGCGCGAGCAGCACGAACGCGATCGCGACGATCCAGTGATTGACGCGCGTCGTGGTCACATAACGATGGATCGTGTCGCGGCGATCGGAGTCATTCATCGCGCTTCTCCAGTTCGCGGCGCGCAGCTTGCTCATCGCTTTCGCTGACTTCATTGCGTCCGACGACGATGTAGTGGAAGAAGCCGGCGAGCGCGGTCAGTGCGATCACGGCGAGCGAGATCGGCTTGGAAACGCCTTTCCACAAGCCGACCATCGCGCTGATCTTGGGCTGATCGGGAAGTCCCGCGTAGAGCGAAGGTTGATCGGCGTGATGCAGCACGTACATCACGTGCGTGCCGCCGACGCCGGCCGGATCGTAGAGGCCGGCCTTGTCGAAGCCGCGCGATTTCAGGTCTTCGATGCGCTCGGCCGCGTGCTCCTTCATGTCTTCCTTGCTGCCGAACACGATCGCGCCGGTCGGGCAGGCCTTGACGCAGGCAGGCTCGAGGCCGACCGCGACGCGATCCGAGCACAGCGTGCACTTGTAGACTTTCTTGTCCTTGCGCGAGAGGCGCGGAATATTGAACGGGCAGCCGGTGATGCAGTAGCCGCAGCCGATGCAGCTCTCTTCGTGGAAATCGACGATGCCGTTGGCGTATTGCACGATCGCGCCGGGCGAGGGACAGGCTTTGAGGCATCCGGGATCGGCGCAATGCATGCAGCCGTCCTTGCGGATCAGCCATTCGAGATCGCCTTTCGGGTTCTCGTATTCGGTGTAGCGCATCAGCGTCCACGAATTCTCGGAGAGATCCGCGGGGTTGTCGTAGACGCCGACGTTGGTGCCGATCTCGTCGCGCAAATCATTCCATTCCATGCACGCGACCTGACAGGCCTTGCAGCCGATGCACTTGGAGACGTCGATCAGCTTGGCGACTTCGGCGGTTGCGGCGTCGCGCGCGCCGGGCGGCGGTGTCGTGGTCGCGGAGCGGCGGACGATGTCGAGCGATTGGAGTGCCATGACTTACGCCTTCTCGACCTTGACCAGGAACGACTTGAATTCCGGCGTCTGCGTATTGCCGTCGCCGACGACCGGCGTCAGCGTGTTGGCGAGGAAACCCGCCTTGGCGACGCCGGTGAAACCCCAATGGATCGGGATGCCGACGGTGTGCAGCGGCTTGCCTTCGACGTGCAGCGTGCGGATGCGCTTGGTCACGACGGCGCGCGCTTCGATGTGGCCGCGGTTCGAGCTCACTTTTACGCGATCGCCGGCGGCGACGCCGATCTCCTTCGCAAGATCCTCGCCGATCTCGACGAACTGCTCGGGCTGGATGATCGCGTTGAGCCGCGCGTGCTTGGTCCAGTAGTGGAAATGCTCGGTCAGGCGATACGTCGTCGCCACGTGCGGGAACTGCTCGACCTTGCCGAACGCCTCGCGATCGTCCTTGAAGACGCGCGCGGCCGGGTTGCTGGTCGCCTGCGGCTGCTTGGGGTTCAGCGGGTTGTTCGCGAGCGGCGTCTCGAACGGCTCGTAGTGCTCGGGGAACGGACCCTCGGCCATATTGCCGCGCGCGAAGAATCGCGCGGCGCCTTCGGCGAGCATGATGAAGGGGCCCATGCCGTGCGCAGGATCTTCGTCGAGCTTGAAATCCGGCGTGTCGGCGCCGCCCCACGCGGTGCCGTTCCAGCCGACGAGCTTGCGCGCGGGATTGAAGGGTTTTCCGCTCGGGTCGCACGACGCGCGGTTGTAGAGGATGCGGCGATTGGCCGGCCACGACCATGCCCAGTTCAGCGTCTGCCCGATGCCGGTCGGATCGGAGTTGTCGCGCCGGGCCATCTGATTTCCGGCTTGCGTCCACGCGCCGCAGAAGATCCAGCAGCCGCTCGCCGTGCTGCCGTCGTCGCGGAGCTCGGCGAAACCCGACAGTTGTTCGCCGGCCTTGTGCAGGAGCTTGGTCGCATCCTTGGGATCGGCGAGATCCTTCAGCGCCTTGCCGGAATATTCCTTCGCGAGCTCTTCGGGGCCCGGGCTCAGAGGGTTGGAGTAGGGCCAGGACAAGTTGACGATCGGATCGGGGAACGCGCCGCCTTCGTCGCGATAGAGCGTGCGCATGCGCACGAAAAGCTCGCCCATGATCTCGAGATCGCTGCGCGCCTCGCCCGGCGGCTCGGCGCCTTTCCAGTGCCACTGCAGCCAGCGGCCGGAGTTGACCAGCGAGCCGTTTTCCTCGGCGAAGCATGTCGTCGGCAGGCGGAACACCTCAGTCTGGATCTTCGAGGAATCGACGTCGTTGTGCGCGCCGAAATTACGCCAGAACTCCGAGGTCTCCGTCGCGAGCGGATCCATCACGACGAGGAATTTGAGCTTGGCGAGGCTCGCATCCATCTTCGCCTTGTTCGGCGCCGCCGCGAGCGGATTGAAACCCTGGCAGATGTAGCCGTTGACCTTGCCTTGGCTCATCAGCTCGAACGTCTGCAGCATGTCGTACGGCTTGTCGAGCTTGGGCAGGTAGTCGAAGCCCCAGTGGTTCTCGGGCGTCGCCGCGTCGCCCCACCACGACTTCATGAAGCTGACGAAGAACTTGCCGTAGTTCTGCCAGTAGCTGAGCTGGTTCGGACGCAGCGGCTTGAACGCGCGCGCCGCGATGTACTTGTCGTAATCCTGCTCGGGCTCCTTCGGCAGCGACATGTAACCCGGCAGAAGATCCGACATCAGCCCGAGATCGGTCAGGCCCTGGATGTTCGAGTGTCCGCGCAGCGCATTCATGCCGCCGCCGGAGATGCCGATGTTGCCGAGCAGGAGCTGCACCATCGCGCCGGTGCGGATCATCTGCGAGCCGATCGAATGCTGCGTCCAGCCGAGCGCGTACATGATCGTCATCGCGCGCGTCGGCGTCGACGTCGATGCGATCAGCTCGCATATCTGCAGGAATTTCTCTTTCGGAGTGCCGCACGTGCGCTCGACCATCTCGGGCGTGTAGCGCGCGTAGTGCTCCTTCATCAGGTTGTAGACGCAACGCGGGTTTTCGAGCGTCGGATCGGTTTTGACGAAGCCGTCGTCGCCGAGCTCGTAGTCCCAGGTGGACTTGTCGTAGCTCCTCTTCTCGGCGTTGTAGCCGGAGTAGAGGCCTTCCTCGAACGCGAACGCCTCTTTCACCAGGAACGTGAAGTCGGTGTAGTTCTTGACGTACTCGTGCTGAATCTTGTCGTTGGCCAGCAGATAGCTGATGAGGCCGCCGAGGAAGACGATGTCGGTGCCGGTGCGAATGGGCGCATAGACGTCCGCCACCGACGCCGAGCGCGTGAAGCGTGGATCGACGACGATGAGCTTGGCCTTGTTGTGCGCTTTGGCCTCAGTGACCCACTTGAATCCGCACGGATGCGCTTCGGCGGCGTTGCCGCCCATGATCAGAACGATGTCGGCATTCTTGATGTCGACCCAGTGATTCGTCATCGCTCCTCGGCCAAACGTCGGGGCAAGACCTGCCACCGTCGGGCCGTGTCAGACACGCGCTTGATTGTCGAACGCCAGCATTCCGAAGCTGCGCACCACCTTGTGGGTCAGATAGCCCACTTCGTTGCTGCTCGCCGAGGCGGCCAGCATGCCGGTCGAAAGCCAGCGATTGACGGTCAGGCCGTCGGCGGTCTTCGCGACGAAGTTTTCGTCGCGATCCTTCTTCATCAGACGGGCGATGCGTTCGAACGCGTCGTCCCAGGAGATGCGCTCCCATTTGTCCGAGCCCGGCGCGCGATATTCCGGATGCTTGAGCCGGCTCGCGCTGTGCACGAAATCGAGAAGGCCCGCGCCTTTGGGGCACAAGGTTCCGCGATTGACCGGATGATCCGGATCGCCTTCGATGTGGAAGATGCTGGCCTTCGCGTTCTTCGCGCCGTCGCCCAGGCCATACATCAGAATGCCGCAGGCGACGGAACAGTAAGGACAGGTATTGCGCGTCTCGGTGGCCCGCGCGAGCTTGAACTCGCGCACTTCGGCGAGCGCGGCGGTCGGGGAGAAGCCCATCATGACCAGGCTCGATCCCACCAGGGAGGCGCCGGTGACCTTGAGGAACTGGCGCCGACTCATATCAGCCACGGCAAATCTCCTCATGACTGCATCGCGATCGAGTTTATGCCGGTGAATACCCGTCGACAAGAAGTAGCGCGATGCTCGGCGCAGGTTGGGCGAGGTCTGCGCTGCAAGAACCGCAGAGCGCTCCGTCGGACCGATTGCGACGAAATCATGACAGCTCGCGGAACAAGCCCGAATGCTTCAGACGGTCAGCCAGCGAACGACGAACAGCAAGACGACGAATGCGATCTCGAGCCGCCGGCGGCGTGGCTACGGCTTGCGGAATTTCAGCGCGAAACGGTCGGTATGACCGCGCAGCTCCTGCGTGAACACAGGCTCGATGTGCGAATCGGCCGCGTTGACGAGACAGTCGCTGTGACCGTCGAGAACGAAACCGGCTTGTAGCGCATTGTCGACGACGGTCGCCTGCTCGATGCGGTGCAACGCGCGCGCGTCGCGGGCGCCGCGGCCTTCGCGCGCGGCATGGTCGATCACGATGAACGTGCCGCCGCTTCGAAGCAGCGCGGCGGCGTCGCGGCAGAAATCGCGCGCTTTCGCTTCGCCCATGTAGCCGGCGATGTCGTGGTAGTTCAGCGCGATCCACACGCAGTCGAACGGAGCGTCGGCCGCGAGTGCTCCGAGCTCCGCGATGCGCACTTCGACGTTCTTGCGCGCCGACTCCGAGAGCCACGCGTTGAGGCTGTCGAGGCCTTGCTTGACCATCTCCGCGAAGTCGGGAAGCACGAGCGCTACGACGTGGCCTTCGGGTCCGACGATGTGACTGAAGAGACGCGAGGCATAGCCGCGTCCCGGCATCACGTCGACGACGCGCTCGCCGGGTTTCACTCCGGCCAGCGCCATCATCGTCGCGGGACTTCGTTGCGCATCGAGCTCGAGATCGGCGGCCGGGCGAGTCGGATCGGCGATGGCTGCAGCGTAGAGCGACGAAAGTGTTCCAGCTTCCATAGGTCAGACCAAGCTAAGTTCGGCCGCGCCGGACGCTCGAAGATACAACAGATCTTTCGGGAGCGGCGGGACCAAGGTCCGGCCGTGCGCTGCGTGATTCACGACGATTCGAACGGAGTTACCATGAGCGCACTCGAACCTTCGCGACGGGGGTAGCCCTTGGGCTCTTTCGAAACGTTATGGATGGTGCGCGGCGTTTTCTACATCGTCGCCGGCGTGTGCTGTCTTGGGGCGTGGGCATGGACGGGAGATGCGGCCTACGTTCTCGGCACGCTGTTCGGTCTCGGCTTCGGCATCTGGGATGTCAGCCGGTCCGTCAGGAGCTCGAACGAGGACGAAGAGCGGATGCGCACGGCTCCGGCGCGGGTCGAATCCGCCACGGCCGGGCTCGAAGGCGCATGGGAGCGGCGAGGCGATCAGGACTAGTGCGAGCGGGCACGCTCGGTTTGCGGATCGCGAGCATCCGTTTTGCTGTTGGCCAGCGCGTGCATGCGCTTCAGCCGCACCCATGAGCCGCCTTCGAAGCGGATCACGAAGGTCGAGCCTTTGTGTTCGGAGGAGACGACCTTGACCGGTCCTCGTTCCTGCGCCTCTTTCACGTCGACGTTCTGGAACTGCTCCGCGGTACCCGTGGGATTCAGCACGAGCGGCGGGCTGAATTCCTCGTAGCCGGTGAATGCGCTCGTGCTGAAGCCTTTGATCGGGAAGCGCTGCATCCACAAGAAATACTTGCCTTCGTGCGGAATGGATACGCGATCGAGCTGATGAGCCGCGATCCCCAGCGCGCCGACCGCCGTCCAGACGCGCAGGATGTGGCCTTGCGTGCAATCCGGCGACGAGCATTCCTGAAGCACGAGGTATTCGTCGCGCTGCATCTGCGTCGTGCCGACAGCGACGATGTCGTCCTTCTGGAACGCCTCCGCGGGGTAGATCACGGCCGACATGTGCGAGTCGACTTCGAAATTGCTCGAAATCAGATAGCCGCCGTGGATCGCTTCCCACTTCGCGGTGACTTTCACGTCCGGCAGAGTCGTCTGCGACCGCGCGGCGTCCGAGGCGAACACGGCGGCGAGCGCGATAACAACGAGGTGCGTGATTTTCTGCATCGCCTTGGCGAGCGCTCGAAGACGGCCGGTTCAAACTTCAGCACCTGGCGCTCGGCATCGTCAAGGCGAAATCCGGATCTTTACGCTTCCGTACATATTGAGAAAAAAGTCGGCGGCCGATCGCCCGGTTCGGGGGCTGCGGCGCCTCCTTGCTCTCCACACGTCGACTCACGCCCGCGTAACAAGAAAAGGAGTAGTCTGCTCCACATTATTGGGCCGGCATCGGACGCCAGCCGGAACCTGCCTTCGCGGCACTCATGGCAGGCCGCGTCTTACTTCGCCCGAATCATGACCGTCGGGCACTCTCGTGAGTGATGCGCGTGGAGATGCGAGGCGAGCAGCGCTGGCGTGTCATCGCGACGGTCGAGCTTGCGACCAGCACGATGGATGCTGCGCACCTCGTCGAGTGCCGGCCGTTCGCCATCCGTGTCGAAGGCGTTCGCGGTTCTCCGGCAGGGCGTCGCTGGTTCAACGTATTGATCGACGCCGGCGAAGGCGAGCAGCGATACGCCGCCGCGGCGCGCGCGGTCATGAGAGCGCTGCATCGCTGCGTCGACGCCGGGACGATCGTGGGCTTTCGCATCACCGACGGCAATCAGTGGTTGACGCAACGTCACAGTGGGGCAGACAGGGAACTAGAGTTTCAGTGATGAATGCAGGAGGCAGCTCATCGACAAATTCATGCGCTTTGTTGCTCGCGACTCGTCGGGTCGTTTCTTTCTCTGGTCGGTGCACTGGGGCGAGGCGGGCTACGGCTGCCAGATTGCCTCGTTGACGGCTACGGAAGAGCGCACGTTGTACGAGTGGAGTACGCGATTGCGCAAAGTCCCGAGCTCGACACGACGCTTGATACCGCCGAGCATCGCCGATCAGGCGCCGGTTTCCGGCTCGTTCGTGGATTCGGAAAACGCCATACGGTTCTTCGCGAAAAACGGCGATCGCGAGCTCAACCGATGGGCTCGGATCATGTTCCAGGAAATCGAGAAAAGCGGTCCACCCACGTGACGGGAAGAAAATCAATGTCCGATCCGGTTCCGCTGTTTCAGTTCCGCTTGCGCAACGGCATGTCGATTGGGCCGGTTGCGCTGCGCCGCATCTGGTCGACAGCCAGCCAGAACCAGCACGTCACCGTGTCGCGCGAGCTGCGCAGGCTCGGCAACCTGCAGTCGGGTCATGTCTATTCGCTCAATGGGCCGCCGAATCTGGGCGATCTTCCGAACGTCGAGACGCGGCTTCGCAGTCTCCTCAACGACGTCCTGCCTGAAGTCCACGTCGTGCTCGTGCGTCTCCTCTGATGACATTCCTCCGCTCCAGTCCAACCGTAGCGCGCGCGACGACTCGCATCGCAACGATCCTGCTCGTCGCCTTCCTGCCCGCGGCCGCGACGTGCGCGACGATCGCGCATGCCACGGAAGACGACGCATTGTCGGGCGCGACCTGCTCGCTGCTCTTTCGCGCGATCGACGATCAGGCCGATCGCGACGTCCGCGGCGCCAACCAGCGCATCTGGCAGATTCGCCGCCAGATCGAAATCGCCGCGATCGGCACGCCGCACACGATCGCGCTCGGAGCCGAGCTGGTGGCGGCCCAGGCCGAGCGCACGGATATCCTCGAGAAGCAGCATCTCGCGCTCAACACGGCGCGAAGGCGCTGCGACATCCTGCGCGATGCCGAGAGGAAAGCGCCGGATGCGTGACGGCGGCGCGTTTCTCCCGCCTTCGATTGCCTAGCTTCGAATGTTCGAAGCAACCGGCGCGCCTCAACGCGCTGCTTTCTTCTCTTCCTCGATGCGCGCGTCGAGAAGCTTCTCGTAACCGTTCGCATAAGCGCGGCACGCCATCGGATCGATGAACGGATTCATTTCCCCGCCGTTGTCGAGCTTCTTCAGTTTCTCGTCGACGCCGGCAACGTCGGGATGCACCGAAATGAGAATGTCGCACGGCAGTTCCGCGACCTTGCGAATGCTCGCGCGGAAGCGCGGCGTCAAGTCCTGATGCGTCGCATCGGCGAGATAGTGGAATCCCGGTGCGGCGAACGCGTTCAAGCTGTCGCCATAGACGACATCGAGGCACCTCGCGTCTTCGCAGGAACGCCATGTCCATGTTGTGCTGCCCGGCGTGTGACCCGGCGTGAAATGCGCGGTGACGGCGAGATCGCCGACGCGCACGGTTTCGCCGTCGCGAACCTCGCGCACGCGCGCGACCGCCGGAAAACCGTTGTCGGAAAATCCCGCCTGCGGATCGTCGGCGACGACACGCCCCGCGCGCAATCCTTGCGCGCCCGACGGGCTGGCCGCGACGTCCGCGCCGCTGTCGCGCTGCAGTGCCGCGATGCCGCCGGCATGATCGAAGTGCGCGTGCGAGTTGAGGATGAGCTTGATGTCCTCGACCTTGAAGCCGAGCTCGCGGATATGCGCTTCGATCTCGGACGCGGATTGCGGCAGGTCTCCGTCGAGCAGGATCGATCCTTTGTCGCCGTGGATCAGCACCGAGCTCAAGCCGGCGACGCCGACATAGTAGGTGTCGCCGTAGATGCGCATCGGTTTCTGCGCGCCGTTCCATTTGTCCGTCGAGCTGGTCTTGATGGGACGCGTCAGGGGATCGTCCGCGTCCGCTGCCTGAGCGCTGGCGACGGCTGCAAGGGCGAGCGCGATGCAAAACGCTGATTTCATGATGACTCCGGTCGGTGCGTTGAAGTCCGGCGAGCTTGGTCGCGCGATGTAGCGAATTGCGGGCAAAGTTGTGACGACCGCGGGCGCGCGGCCAGCGGCTTCGCCCGTTGTCCGATGTGAGGTGCTTGCCATTTACAATGGTCGCTTCGAATCTTCGCGTGTCGCATCCGGAGCGTCGTGTGCGTGATCGAGCCGAGACCGTCGATGTCCTGATCGCGGCAAGCCGGTGTCGTATCGGTCAGGTCGCGCTGGTGATCGGATTCGTGCTGCTCGTCGGATGCGCGACGCGTGCGCCCGTGCAGGAGTCGCGCCGTCGTCCGACCGAAGTGCGCGCTGAGATCGTGCGTCTCTTACCCACAGCCGCAAAAGACAAGGAAGGATGGGCGACCGATATCACCGCCGCGTTCGCCGCGCTGGAAATCGCTCCTCGCACCGAGAATCTCTGTGCCACGCTCGCCGTCGTCGAGCAGGAATCGAGCTTCGCCGTCGATCCCGTGGTGCCGAATCTCGGCAAGATCGCGCGCGCCGAGATCGACCGTCGTGCCGATCAGCACAACATTCCGCAATTGCTCGTGCGCGCCGCGCTCTCGCTCGATTCGTCGAGCGGCAAGAGCTACGCGGAGCGGATCGCAGCGGTGCGCACGGAGCGCGAGCTAAGCCTGGTCTACGATGATTTCATCGGTCGCGTGCCGATGGGTCGGCGACTTTTTGCCGACAACAATCCCGTGCGCACGGGCGGCCCGATGCAGGTGAGCGTCGCCTTCGCCGAAAAGTACGAGCGCGAGCATTCGTATCCGTATCCGAACGAATCGATCCGCTATGAAGTGTTCAGTCGGCGCGGCGGCGTGTATTTCGGCGTCGCGCATCTCCTTGGGTTTCCCGTGTCGTACGATCGGATGATCTATCGCTTCGCGGACTACAACGCCGGGTTCTACGCAAGCCGCAACGCTGCGTTCCAGAATGCGGTCAGCCTCGCGTCCGGCGTCCCGCTGGCGCTTGACGGGGATCTCGTCGATTACGAAGGCAGCGGCAAGACCGGCGCGACCGAGCTGGCGTTGCGCTCGCTGGAACGCCAGCTCGATCTCTCCGATTCGAAGATCCATCGCGCGCTCGTTCAAGGCGAAACGCTCGACTTCGAGGATACGGACCTGTATCGGCTGGTGTTCGCTCTCGCCGAGAAGACCGAGAAGCACCCGCTGCCGCGCGCGCTCGTGCCGCGCATCGCGCTTAAGAGCCCGAAGATCACGCGCAAGCTCACCACGGAATGGTTTGCCGATCGCGTCGATCAGCGCTACCGAGCGTGTCTTGCGAAGTCGCGGCGCTGAATCCTAAGGCGTGATGGCGATCGGGGCGTCAGCGCGGCAGCGTCAGGCGATGGGTGATTTCGTCGATGCCGACGATCGGCGCGAAACCGAGGCGCTCGTAGAATCCGAACGCCTCCGTCGGCGCGCGCGTGTTGAGATACTCGAAGGAACCTCGCGCTGCGTCGGCAATTCGCCGCACGAGGAGCGCACCGACGCCGTGGCGTCGATGAGCGCGAGCGACGTACAGATGGCGAACGCGGCCCGCTCTGGGATCTTCGCAATACGGATCGATGTTGAGTCCGCAAACGCCGATGATCTCGCCGTCGAGAATCGCACCGACCAGCATTTCGCCGGGTCTGTCGAAGACATTCGTGCGGCTCGTCCAGTTGTCGCGCAAGCGGACGAGCATGCGATGCCCCTCGGCCATGCTCTCGGCGACGAGAGCATCGTAGCCCGGCGTCGCCGGCGTCATCGCGTGCAGCTCGTACTTCATCGAGTTGTGTAACCCGGATCGCGCAAGGGCGGCGATGATACCGACCGCGCGTTGGAGATCGTTCTAGATCGGCGCAATCTGCGCACGCTCTATCGTGTGCGTTTTCGCGCCGGCGTCTTGCGGGGTTTCGCCGCCGCGCGCTTTTCGCGCAGCACGATCCACGTCGGCGCGTGATCGCTGGCGCCGGTTTCTCCGCGCACCCACGTGTCGACGCCGGCTTCGACCAGCCGTTCGGCAAGCGGCTGATTCAACAACAGATGATCGATGCGAAGCCCGGCGTTGCGCGGCCAATGCTGGCGGAAATAATCCCAGAACGTATAGATGCGCTCATCGGGATGCAACTCGCGGATCGCGTCGATCCAGCCTTGCGCGAGCAGTCGCCGATAGCACTCGCGGCTTTCGGGTTGCAGCAGCGCGTCCTTCAGCCACGAGCGCGTGTTGTAGATGTCGAAATCGGTCGGCACGACATTGTAATCGCCCGCCAGCACGACCGGATGTCCGCTCGAATAGAGCGTGGCGGCGTGCTTGATCAAGCGCTCGAACCACGCCAGCTTGTAGTCGAACTTGGGTCCGGGCTGCGGGTTGCCGTTCGGCAGGTAAAGACAGACGACTACGATGCCGTCGACCGCGGCTTCGAGGTAGCGGCTCTGTACGTCCGCATTGTCGCCGGGAAGACGCCGGCGACTTTCGACCGGCTGGGTGCCCTTGGCCAGGATCGCGACGCCGTTCCACGACGTCTGCCCGACCCAGAGCGCGCCGTAACCCGCAGCTTCGATGGCGGCGGCCGGAAACGCGGCGTCGGTAGCTTTCAGCTCCTGCAGACAGACCACGTCCGGCGATTCGCGCTCGAGCCATTCGATGAGCCGCGCCTGCCGCGAGCGGATGCCGTTGATGTTGTAAGTGGCGATCTTCATCCGTTGCACTTCGCGCCGCGTTTCCGCGATGTTAGCGCGGGATAAGAGGACAGCGCGCGCTTACCGAGCCCATGCATGGCGGCCGATTCAGCGCACATCCAGACCTTCCGGCAGCATATTGCCGACGAACGGCGCTGCACAGTGCGGTGCAGGAGGCAGTTTTCACATGTCCACTGCGACGGGATCTCTACGCTGCTCGACGATGGAACGGCTAGGCACGCGGTCATTGGGGGACCGGGCAATGTCGATGGCATGTCAACACGATGCGCTCGCCGCGTCGTGCGCTTTCGCGGCGCACGATCACTCTCCGGAACGACCGTTCGCGCACCTTGAGCGGTGCGCCGGTTCGCGCGTCCGGAATTGATATGCGCTTCCTTGTCGCTCTGCGCGAAGTCGACGCCGACCTCCACTGCGTGATGATTCCGGATCTGCCGGGTTGTCGCGCGGCCGGTCGCAACGCGCAGCAAGCCATCCTCTACGCGCGGCGTGCGATCGACGAGCATTGCCGCGTGCTCGCCGAGGAAGGCGAGCCGATGCCCGAGCCGCTGCCGCTGGAGCTGCATACGCCGCTGCCCGGATTCTTCGAGGAAGCGGTGTGGACGTCCGTCGACGTTCCGATCGAGAAATATTTCGAGAGCTGAATGCGCGCCGCGCGCATGCACAAGGGTGTGATGACATCCGGCCTTTGACCCGGCGCAAGCGTGCGCGTACGCTCCGCGCGCACCATGCGCATTACTTTCGAGCTCGAGCCCGCCGACGTCGAACGATTCCACGCCGCCCTTGCGCGCGCGCGGCAGACCACACAGTGCGCCGACGAAGTCGACGTCATCGACGCGGCCAAATACACGCTCGATCACACCTGCGCCGGCGCCGCGCCCGTCTATGTGCGCAAGCGCCTGGTCGAAGTGCAGCGCCTGATCCTGATGCTCGAAGACGAGGCCTGGGCGCTGCCGGGGCCCGAGCGCGCGGAAGTAGTCGAGACGCTGGCGTATTTCAGCGATCCCGACGATCTGATCCCCGACGACGTCGAGGTGATCGGCCTTCTCGACGATGCGATCATGCTCGAATTGCTGTTGCGCAGTCTGCGTGCGGTACTGCACGCATACAGCGATTTCTGCACGTTTCGCGCGACGCTCGCGACCTCGGCGACGGATTCGGACTCGCGCCACGAAAACGCGCGCGCGCTCGCCGAGCGGCGCGTCAAGCTGCAGGATCGGATGCGGCGCCAGCGCCGACGCAAACCTAGCTGATCGAGCGCGCTCGCCGCGCGACGATCAAATAGCTGTTGAACGGCGTGCGACCCCAGAGCGGTGATACCTCGATCTCGAATCCGAGCTCGCGCAGAGGCGCTTCGAGCTCCGATTGCAAGGGAAAGTGGCGCACGGGGCTGCGCATCCAGCCAAGGAGATTCGAGAACCGCTCTTCGGCGACGGTCGCGCGAAATCGCCAGCTGTCGTCGCGCAGCACGTTGCGGATCACGAGGACTCCGTCGCCGGCGGTGCGCGACGCGGCTTCGACTAGCACGCGGCGCTGCGCGTCGGCCGGAATGTAGTGCAGCACGTCGAGGAGGGCGACGTCGCCGCGAAACTCCGGCAGCGTGTCGGCGTCGACCGCCGAGAAATCGAGGTGCAGAGGCTCAATCTGCGCGGCGCGTTCGGCTTCCTCGATCTTCTGCGCATCGATGTCGATGCCCCGATACTCGCCGCGGAAGCCGTGCTCGCGCAGATACTGGCCGAGCAGCCCAAGCCCGCAGCCGATGTCGAGCAGCGGACGCGTCGATGTCGTCAACAGCGACGCCACGCCTTCGAACAGCGGATCCCAGCGCAGCTTGCCGCGCACGTACGAGCGATGCGAGCGCAGGCGGTAGCGCGACGCGATGCGCGCGATGACGAGGTCACGATCGCGACGGCTGCGAGGCGCCGGATCGGCGGCCAGCGTGCGCTCGTGCGAGGTCATCGCTCAGGTCGTCCAGGTTTGCGCGAAAAGGCGGAGAAAGTTGCCGCCGAGCACTTTCTCGGCGACGCGTTCGGATCGGCCGCGTTGGGCCAAGAGCGTCGCGATCGTCTCGAAACGGCGCGGCGTGTTGAGATCGGGCACGAAGGTATAGACCGCTGCGGTTTCGCCGGGCGCTGAGACGCCGCGCTTTCGGCGCTCGGCGATCTCGTCGGCGAAGCCTTTCTTGTATTCCTCCGTGAGACGAACGGAGGAAATCGTGCCGTCGGTGCCGATGCCGACGTGATCCTCGCCGCAGACGTCGAGCGCATGCGCGATGTGCGCGATGACATCGGCCGCCATCGGCTGGCCGCCGGTGCGAAGGTAGGGCATGAGATAGATGCCGACGACGCCGCCGCGATCGGCGAGCTTGCGCAAGGTCGCGTCGGTCTTGTTGCGCGGAAGATCCGACACGGCCGCGCAGCCTGCGTGCGTGATGGCGACCGGTTTCTTCGAGATCTCGATCGCTTCGTCGGTGGTGCGATGGCCGCAATGGCTGAGGTCGACTAGCACTTCGCGCGCGTTCATGCGCTCGACGAGCTCGCGTCCGAACAGACTGAGGCCAGCGTCGGCGGGTTCCAGGCAGCCGTCGCCGACGAGATTGCGGCGGTTGTACGTCAGCTGCACGATGCGAACGCCGAGATCCGCGAACGTGTCGAGGCGATCGAGGTTTTCGCCGAACGGCGTCGTGTCCTGGAATCCGTAGATGATCGCGAGGCGCCGGCTGCGCTTGGCTTCGGCGAGATCGCCGATGCGCGAGAATTTCATCAAGGTATCCGGGTGCGTCGCGATTTCCTTGTCCCAGTGCGCGATGCCTTCGATCGCGCCGTCGTAGTCGCGCGCGTAGCTTCCGACCGAGCCTACCGTGAGATTGACGGCGGTCAGACCCGATGCGCGCACGTCGGCAAGATCCTCGGCGTCGAGCGGCTTGTCGGGCTTGTTCGCGTTGCCGGGACCGCCGAGCGCGTCGATGACGCTGATCGCCTCGTAGCGCGGCCATGTCGCCGACGATTTCACCGCGTCGGCAGAGTGCGCGCGCGTTGCGGGCAGCGTCGCCGCGACGGCGCCGGCGGACAGGGTCGAAAGAAAATGGCGGCGCGCAAGTGCGGTATTCGTCATCGATCAGACCATGATGCGGCGAAGCTCGATTGTGGACGCCGCGGCCGGACCGGCACAAGCGGCCTCATATCGACAACGGCGCGTCGCGGCCCGATGATCGGCATGCCGGGCTCGCCGAGTCCGTCGCCACGAACCACGCGACACAAGCCATGCAATTCCTGTCGATACTGCGTGAATTGGATTCCGCTCAGCGCAAGGTCGTGCTGGCAAGCTTTCTCGGCTGGACGCTCGACGCGTTCGATTATTTCCTGCTCGTCTTCGTCATTCCCGAAGTCGCACACGAATTCAAGGTCGGCATTCCGGAAGTCGCGTTCTCGCTGACGCTGACGCTCGCGATGCGTCCGCTGGGCGCTTTCATTTTCGGACGTCTCGCCGATCGTTACGGGCGAAGGCCCGTGTTGATGGTCGACATCGTGCTGTTCGCCGTACTCGAGGCGGCGTCGGCGTTGGCGCCTTCGTTGGCCGTGCTGCTGGTCGTGCGCGCGCTGTTCGGCATCGCGATGGGCGGCGAGTGGGGCATCGGCGCATCGCTCGCGATGGAATCGATCCCGGCCAAGGCGCGCGGCGCCGTGTCGGGCCTGCTGCAGGAAGGCTATGCCGCCGGTTATCTGATCGGCGGGCTCTTCTACATTCTTCTGTTCGACCACATCGGCTGGCGCGGCATGTTCGCGCTCGGCATCCTGCCGGCGTTGCTGGTGCTCTTCATTCGTCGCCACGTGCCGGAATCGCCGACCTGGCGCGAGGAAACCGCCGGCGGGGCGCGGGCGCCGAGCCTGATGACGACCATGCGCGGACGCTGGGGCCTCTTCGCGTATCTCGTGATCCTGATGATGGCGTTCAACATGTTCAGCCACGGATCGCAGGATCTTTATCCGACGTTCTTGAAGCAGCAGCTCCATTTCGACACGCGCACGGTCGGCACGCTGACCGTCGTCCTCAACCTCGGCGCGATCGTCGGCGGCCTTTTCTTCGGCGCGTGGTCGGAGAAAGTCGGTCGCCGCCGCGCGATCATCACGGCAGCATTGCTCTCGCTGCCGATGATTCCGTTATGGGCCTACGGCGGATCGGTGGTGATGCTCGGCGTCGGCGTGTTCCTGCTTCAGATCATGGTGCAGGGCGCGTGGGGCGTCGTGCCGGTGCATTTGAACGAGCTCTCGCCAGGAGCGATTCGCGGCACGCTGCCGGGCTTCGCCTATCAGGGCGGCAATTTGCTGGCGTCGATCACGGCGCCGCTCCTGACCTGGTTCGCCGCACGGCACAACGGCGACTATGCGTTCGCGATGGCCGTCTTCATCGCGTGCGTCGCGGTTTTCCTCGCCATCGTTACAGCGCTCGGGCCCGAAGCGCGCGGATCGGAGTTCCGCGCCGCTGCGGCCGAGCCCGCCGGATCGTGACGCGGACGGTTTCAGCTGCTAGGCTCGCGCGCCTCGCGAGCGGAGTCACCGATGAAGATAGAAGCCAACAAGGTCGTGTCGTTCCACTATGTCGTCGATGACGGCGGCGCCGAGCCCGTCGATTCCTCGCGCGAGCGCGGCCAGCCGCTGATGGTGCTGATCGGCCACGGCAACATTATTCCGGGTCTCGAGACCGCGCTCATCGGCCGCGAGAAAGGCGATCGTTTCGAAATCAGCGTCGAGCCCGCGCAGGCCTACGGCGAGCGTCGCGAGGATTTCGAGCAGCGCGTGCCGAAGAAGTATTTCCAGAACGCCGATGCGCTCCGCCCCGGCATGACGACCGTGCTGAATACGCGCGAGAGCGGGCAGCGCATGGTCACGGTGAAGAAGGTCGGATCGAGCGTGATCGACATCGATCTCAATCATCCGCTGGCCGGAAAGACGCTGCGCTTCGACGTCGAGATCACCGATGTGCGCGACGCCGTGCCGGAAGAGCTTTCGCATGGCCACGCGCACGCGGGCGACGGGCACTCGCACTGAGCCGAACGCTAAGGTCCCATCCCGACCGTCATTCCGGCGAAAGCCGGAATCCATGTTGCTCTTCGTTGGGTCCGAAAATGGATTCCGGCTTTCGCCGGAATGACGGCTCGCGCTAGCGGCTGCCCGCGATCGCGAGATCGCCCATGCGATCGAGCACGCGCTTTCCGTAGACAAAATGCTCGCGCCACCAAGCGCCGTCGAGCGTATCGAGCCGCACGGTGCCGCCGCTGTTCGGCGCGTGCACGAAGCGCTGCTCGCCGACATAGATGCCGACGTGGCTGATATGCCGCCCATCCGCGAAGAAGACGAGATCGCCGGCCTGCAATTCGTCGCGATCGAGCCGGCGCGCTTTGAGATCGCTGATGTCCCGCGCGGTGCGCGGCAGCGCGACACCGGCGGCATCGCGGAACACGTAGCCGACCAGGCCGCTGCAGTCGAAGCCGCCCTGCGGCGTGTTGCCGCCGAAGTGGTAGGGCGTTCCGACCAGCGCGATCGCGCGGAACAGCACGGCATTAGCCGCATCGGCGCGCGGAGTGCCGGCTTGAAGAGGGGTTTCGGGACGATGCGGAGCCCGGCCGCAGGCGGCGAGCAGGACGAGGTTCAGCGCGATAGCGGCGCTGACGAGACGGGCGGTGCGCACGGCGATACGCTGCCCCCGCACCGGTCTCAAGTCAATGGCACAAACGGTAAAAAGTCAGGACTGGCGTCAGCCCGTGCCGCCGCAAACTGTCAGTTTTGGACGCGCGCCGGCGGTCGGGACGACCGTCGTCGTGGGCGGCTGCTGCTCGAGCAGGAGGCTTTGCAGGTCCTGCACGGTTTCCTCGAAACGAGCCAAGCGATCGTTGGCCGCGACCGCGACGCCGTTCGGCACGCTGCCGGCGTCGAGAAGGCCGCGCACCAGGTCGCGCTGGTGATCGGTGAATGCGGGATCCTGCAGAGCTTCGTCGAGCGCGCAGATCAAAGCGGCGAGCCAGCCGGAGCTCGGCGAGCGCAAAGCCAACAGCAGTTCGTTCGCAGATGCCTTCATGACAAATCCCCTCGTCCTCGACTCCTGGTCCGTATCGATGCAGATTTGATGCCAGCCCGGCCCCGCACAACTGCGGTAGGCTTGCTGCTTTGCGAGAAGGGGTCGAGTCCATGCGTTTTCTTGCCGGCGCGCTGGCCGCGCTGACCGTTCTCGCGGCCGCCGGCTGCGCGACGACGCCTGCGTCCGAGGCCGAAAAAGGCCGTTACGACCTCATCGTCCGCAACGGCACGGTCTACGACGGCTCCGGCGGCGAGCCGGTCCGAGCCGACGTCGGCATCCGCGGCGATCGCATCGCGACCATCGGCGATCTCTCCAAGGCTCGCGCACGGCGCAGCATCGACGCCAAGGGCCGCGCGGTCGCGCCGGGTTTCGTCAACGTGCTTTCGTGGGCGCCGGATTCTTTGATCGCCGACGGCCGCGGCGTCTCGGACAGCCTCCAGGGCGTGACGCTCGAGATCTTCGGTGAAGGCTGGTCATACGGACCGCTCACCGATGCGATGAAGAAGGAAGCGATCGATCAGCAGGCCGACATCAAGTACGACATCACCTGGACGTCGTTCGGCGAGTTCATGAGCACGCTCGAGGAGCGCGGCGTGTCGCCGAACATCGCCAGCTTCGTCGGCGCCAGCACGGTGCGCCAGTACGTCGTCGGCAACGACAACCGCGCGCCGACGCACGCAGAGCTCGAGCGCATGCAAGGCGTCGTGCGCGACGCGATGCAAGAAGGTGCGCTCGGCGTCGCATCCGCGCTGATCTATTTCCCAGGCAACTTCGCCGACACCAACGAGCTGAAGGCGTTGGCGAAAGCGGCGGCGCCCTACGGCGGCGCTTACGTCTCGCATATGCGCAGCGAAGGCGATCGCCTGCTCGAAGGCATCGACGAGCTGGTCGACATCGCGCAATCGGCGGGAATTCACGGCGAGATCTATCACCTCAAGGCTGCAGGCCGCGACAACTGGCCGAAGATGCGCGAGGCGATCGCGCGCATTGACGCTGCACGCAAGAAAGGAGTCTCCGTCAGCGCAAACATGTATGCATACACGGCCGGCGCCACCGGTCTCAACGCGTGCATGCCGCCGGCCGTGCAGGAAGGCGGGCTCGATGCGTGGGTCGAGCGTCTGAAAGATCCGCACGTGCGCGCGCAACTGCTCAAGGAAATGCGCGCGCCGGGCAAGAATTGGGAAAACCTCTGCTACGCGGCGGGCGATCCGAGCAACATCCTCCTGATCGGCTTCAAGAACGAGAAGCTCAAGGCGATGACCGGCAAGACGCTCGCGGATGTTTCGCATCTGCGCGGAACGTCGCCCGAGGAAACCGCGATCGATCTCGTCATCGAAGATCACGCGCGCGTCGACACGGCGTTTTTCCTGATGAGCGAGGAAAACGTGCGTCTCGGTCTTGCGCAGCCGTGGGTGTCGCTGGGTTCGGACGAAGGATCGTACGTGCCCGAAGGCGTGTTCATGAAATTCCAGCCGCATCCGCGGGCGTACGGCAATTTCGCGCGCTTTCTCGGCCATTACGTGCGCGACGAGAAAGTCGACACATTGGCCGATGCGGTGCGCCGTCTTTCCGCATTGCCCGCGGACAATTTCAAATTGCGCGATCGCGGCTATCTCAAGACCGGCTACTACGCCGACGTCGTCGTGTTCGATCCGGCGACGATCGCCGATCACGCGACGTACGACGCACCGCGCCAGTTCTCGACCGGCGTCGACGACGTTCTCGTCAACGGCGTCGAGATCGTGCGCGACGGCAAGCACACCGGCGCGAAACCGGGACGCTTCGTCGTCGGTCCCGGTTACGCCGTCCATTGAGCACGGACGCTCGATAAGTATCGATGGCTACGCGAGAGTCCGACGTACTCATTCTCGGCGGAGGCGTCATCGGCCTCGCCTGTGCGTACTACTTGCTGAAGGCGGGCCGCGGCGTAACCGTGCTCGAACAGGGCACGGCCGGCTGCGCGAGCTCGCACGGCAATTGCGGCACGCTGACGCCGAGCCACGCGACGCCGCTCGCGATGCCCGGCGTCATCGGCCCGGCCTTGCGCACGCTGCTGCAGCCGGACGCGCCGCTGCGCATCGCGCCGCGCCTGGACATGGCGTTGTGGCGATGGCTGTTCGGTTTCGCACGCCGCTGCAACTGGGACGATTTTCGCGCGGCGACCTTGGCGAAGGCGCCGCTGCTGCGCGAATCGCGCCGACTGATCGAAGAGCTCGTGCGCGAGGAATCGCTCGATTGCGAGTTCGAGGCGCGCGGTACGCTGTACGTGTTCCGCGATGAGGCCGAGCTCGAACATTCGAAATGGCTGCCGCGCGCGCTCGGCGAAATAGGCCTCGCGATCGATACTCTCGATGCGGCGCGCGTCGAGGCGATGGAGCCGGCGCTGAAATCCGGCACGGTCGGCGGATATTTCAATCCGGGCGATGCGCATCTGCGGCCCGATCGTTACGTTGCGGGCCTCGCGCGCGCCGTGCGCGTGCATGGCGGCACGATCGAGGAGGGCGCGCGCGTTGATGCGATCGTGCGCGAAGGCTCGCGCATCTCGAAGATCAAGACCACGCGCGGCGATTTCGCCGGCCGCGACGTCGTGCTCGCGCTCGGCGCATGGTCACCCAAGCTCGCGCGCGAGCTTGATCTGCGCCTGCCGATCCAGCCCGGCAAAGGCTATTCGATCACCTACACGCGGCCGTCGATGTGTCCGCGCATTCCGTTGGTGCTGAAGGAGCGCAGCGTCTGCGTCACCGCGTGGACGTCAGGTTACCGCCTCGGCAGCACGATGGAGTTCGCAGGCTACGACACGTCGCTGAATCGCACGCGGCTCGATGCGCTTCGGCGCGGTGCCGCGGAATATCTGCACGAACCCGAAGGTCCGTCCGTCGTCGAGGAATGGTACGGCTGGCGGCCGATGACGCCCGACGATCTGCCGGTGCTCGGCCGAGCGCCGGGCGTCGACAATCTTGTGCTGGCGACAGGACATGGCATGCTCGGCGTCAGCATGTCGGCGATGACCGGCGTGCTGGTCGCCGAAACCGTCGTCGGCACACCGCCTTCGCTCGATCTTGCTCCGTACAGCATCGCTCGTTTCTGATTCGCACAAATGGGGAATTCCATGCTTCATCGCAACTGCCTGCTCGGCACCCTCGTCGCACTCGCTCTTGGCGGTTCGGCCTATGCCGCGGACGCTCCGAAATCCGCGCCGGCCGATCCGGTGCAATTCCAGTGGGGCGTCAAGATTCCTCTGCGCGACGGCGTGAAGCTCAACGCGACCTTGTATCGTCCGCTCGATCAGAAGGCGCCGCTGCCGTGCGTCTTCACGCTGACGCCGTACATCTCGCAGAGTTATCACGACCGCGGCATGTATTTCGCCGGACACGGCTATGTGTTCCTGACCATCGACGTGCGCGGCCGCGGCAATTCCGAAGGCGAGTTCACGCCGCTGCTGCAGGAAGCGAAGGACGGCCACGACATCGTCGAATGGCTCGGCACGCAGTCGTACTGCAACGGCAAGGTGACGATGTGGGGCGGCTCGTACGCCGGCTACGATCAGTGGGCGACCGCGAAGGAATTTCCCTCGCACCTCGCGACGATCGTGCCGGTTGCGTCCCCGAAGCCCGGCATCGACTATCCGATGCGCAACAACATCTTCTATCCGTACGACATGCAGTGGCTGACTCTGGTCTCAGGCCATGCCGCGCAGGACAAGATCTTCGGCGACTCGAGCTTCTGGGCCGCGCAGTTCAAGCGCCTGTACGAAGCGCACGCGCCGTTTTCCGAGCTCGACAAATATCTCGGCAATCCCTCGCCGATCTTCCACACCTGGATCGAGCATCCCTCGCAGGATGCGTACTGGGACAGCTACAGCCCGACGCCCGAGCAATACGCCAAGCTCGACCTGCCGATCCTGACCATCACCGGCCACTACGACGGCGATCAGCCCGGCGCGCTTGCGTTCTATCACGACTACATGCAGCACGCGTCCGCCACCGGCAAGGCGAAGCATTACCTCATCATCGGTCCTTGGGATCATCCCGGCACGCGCACGCCGCAGGCCGATGTCGCCGGTCTCAAGTTCGGTGAAGCATCGCTGCTCGATATGAACGCGCTGCACAAGTCGTGGTACGACTGGACGATGAAGGACGGCGCGAAACCGGAGTTCCTGAAAGACAAAGTCGCGTTCTATGTTGTCGGCGAAGAAGCGTGGCGCTATGCGCCGACGCTGGAAGCCGTCACCGCGCGCAACGACGCGTGGTATCTCGATTCCGCCGGCGGCCATGCCAACGACGTGTTCGCCTCGGGCAGCCTGGCTAAAGAGAAAGCGCACGGCGCGCCGGATCGCTACGTCTACGATCCACTCGACACCAGCCCGACGCAGTGGGAAACCGTCGACGTGCCGAACGGCCTCACTGATCAGCGCGGCCTGATCGCATCGGCCGGCAAGGTGCTGGTGTATCACACGCCGGCGTTCGCGGCGGACACGGACATCGGCGGATTCTTCAAGCTCTCCGCGTGGCTTTCGGTCGACCAGCCCGATACGGACTTTGTCGTCGCCGTGTACGAGATCAAGCAAGACGGCAGCAGCGTGGCGCTCACCGACGACATGATGCGCGCGCGCTATCGCAAGAGCTTCCGCGACGCGACGCCGGTCAAACCGGGTGCCGTCGAGCGCTACGATTTCGAGCGCTTCACGTTCACCGCGCGTCGCATCGCCAAGGGCAGCCGGCTGCGCCTCGTCATCGCGCCGATCAATTCGCTGTGGAACCAGAAGAACTACAACAGCGGCGGCGTGGTCGCCGACGAATCCGGCAAGGATGCGCGCAAGGCGACCGTGACGCTGTATCACGATGCTTCGCATCCGAGCGCGTTGTATGTGCCGATCGCGGCGGCTTCGTCGGCAAGCGCGAAGTAACACGACCCTTCACATTCGTCATCCCGGCGAAAGCCGGGATCCATTTGTTTTTGCGCGAGAGCAAAATGGATCCCGGCTTTCGCCGGGATGACGGCGGGCAAGAACCTCAGTGCGCCCCGAACGACGCCGTCAGATTCCCGCCCAGCCGCGTATTCTTCATCGGCCGCAGCGACGCCGCCTTGTCGGCTTCCGTGCCGCTGCAGCCGACCGTCCAGCAGTAGGGTTCCAGCCACGCGAGTTTCGAGTTCTGCTCGTCGAACCCTTCGAGCACCTGACGAAATCCGGCTTTCATCTCGAAGATGCGCGGGTCGGCGATGCCTTGCAGCGTGCGTTCTGCCGCGCGTTTCAACGCGCCGTTGCCTTCCGACGCGAGATCGACGCCGTTGGCTTTTCCGAACGCGGCCATCATCGCGATCGGCGTGATCGCGTAGTTGTTGTAGCCGAGCGCGCGCGATTCGCGCGCGAGCTCGTTCGGCAAATAGCCTTCGCCGTCAACTTGATTCGCGAAGATGTGATACATCTTGACCGACCAGTCGAACAAATCGCGCCGGTTCGTCACAACGCTCGTCGACATCACGCCCCACGCGGCCCAATAGTAGTGATTGTTGATCTTGTTGATCGGATCGTTTTCCGGCCATTCGGTGACGACACGGTCCGCCACGGTGCCGAGCCAATGTTCGATCTTGCTCGTCTGCTGCGAATAGGCCGCGAGCGGATGGCTCGACGAGAATTGCAGACGAAGATACGCGCTGCTCAACGAGGCGAGCGACCATTTGCGCAAGGATCGCCCCGTATGGTTCGCGGCAGGCCCGAGGAGCGCTCCGGCATCGGCCCAGGCGACGTACGCATCCATCGCGCATTTGAGTGCCGCCGGATTGCCGGTGCTCATGTACTTGTCGACGCTGCGCACGACGCCTTTTTCCATGTCGGTGATCGGCTTGGTCAGTGCCTTGTACTTTGCATCGGCGTTCTCGTTGACGGTGTCGCGCGCTTTTCCGGAACCTTCGTATTTGCTCGGGAAATCGAGCATTCCCGTATATGGCGGCGGCGTGCCGGGACAATCGAACGAGCCGCCGCCTTGGGCGATCACTGCGGACGCATAACCGGGCGGCGGCTGCAGCGCCTGCGTCTGCGCGTGCGCGCCGGAGAAGAAAGTGAAGCTCGCGATCAATGCGAGCGTCGGGAAAAAACATCGGTTCGGTTTGTGCATGAATCACCTATCGTGAAGCGGCCGTCTGCTTGACCGCGTCTTCGCGCGCGCAGAGTTGCGCGGCGAGCGTGACCGGCTTCGCCGCGTTCGCATCGACGGCGAGCGGCTTGACGTCCGTGATCGCGACCTTGACCGGCGCGCCGGGTCCTTCGGCATCGGACGATGACGAAGTAGCATTCGCGTACGTCGCGTCTCCGCTGTAGGTCGCGGTCAATGCGGATGAGGAAACATTCGCGCCGGCGAAGTTGCAGCTCGTCGCCGGCAGCGTGAACGAGCACGACGTCTTGCCGTCGCTGATCGAGACGCCGCCGGTCGGCTTGACGGACGAGGATGTCGCCGGCGTCACCGCCGCGGTGACGACGTAGACCGGATCCACCTCCAGCGTCGCGCCCATCAGCGTTGCGGCGGCATAGTCCGGCCGATCGGTGCGCAGCTCAGCGACGAAACGTCCGCCGTTGTCGACGTACTGGTTGAAATGCATCTTCAGCGATTCCTTCAGTCCGTTGAAGTACCAGAGTTCGGCGTGCATATCCTTCGTGCCGGCATCGCTGAATTGGAAATCGAGCTGCTGATCGCGGCCGACCAGCGGCAGGATGCGGCCGCCGCCGTTGAAGAGAAGCTCGTTGCTGCCCGGATGCAGCGTGATCGTGTTCGATAGTATCGACGGCTTGCCGCGGCATCCGTCGTTCACGAGCGGCACGGCCTGTCGGAAAATCTTGAACGGATTCTTCTCCGAATCAGGATAGTTCTGGTAAGGCATTTCCCAGACGATGATCTTCGGCGGATGCTGCTGGAATTCCTTGCTCGAAAGGTAGTGCAGCAGCGATCCCTCGAACGATCCGCCGCTGATCGCGACATTGACGACATCCGCGCCGAGGTATTGTTCGAGATAGCCGCCGAAGTTGTAGCCGCCTTTCGCATCGCTGTTGCTGGTGCCGACCAGCGCGACATCCGGCTGCGCGGCGTCGCCGAGAAGGCCGCCGTTGTCGCCGTCGCCGCCGCCCGCCTGTTCGGTCGCGTACATCGTCACGTACTGCATCGAATAGCCGCCGCCGCAGAGTTGCGCCGCGGTTTTCTGCAACGTTCCCGGCTTGGCAAGCACGCCGGCGACATGCGTCGTGAACTGCTTGCGCGGAGTCGACTTGAACGCCGGCAGCTGCTGCACGGTCTCGGCGACGACCTGGGCCGAATGCTCGGCCCCGGCCGGACTCCAGTGATGGTCGCGGCGGAAGAAATATTCGTAGCCTTTCTTCTCGTCGACGAGCTTGTCGAGCGGCGCGACGACGACATCGCCGCCGCGCCGGAGTTTGTCGAGCGTCGCCGAATAGTTGCGACGCGCGGTCTCGAAATCGTAACTCCGGCGTTGCTCGGGTTTGAGCTTGTCAGGATCCATCAATCCGCGCGGCGGCTGATAGACGAGAACGAGCTCGATGCCGCGCTTGTGCAGCGCTTCGCTGAGACGATGCAGCTCGTGCAGGCTGTCGTCGGTGATGTCGAACGTGGTCGTCAGATCCATGCCGGTGCGGAACAGCCAGCCGTCGCGCCCGTCGACGAGCACGCGGAAATCGCTCATGTACTGCGATCCCGAGTAGGCCGCGGGATCGGCCGCGCGCGGACAAAGCGAGCAGCAGCGCTCGACCGCGTACTGCGGTTTCGCAACGTTCGCAGTCGCGGTCTGCGCCGGCGGCGGCGAAGGATTCGCGAGCACGCTCGTCGCCGCCGTCATCGCGACCGCGGCGCCGAGCCTGAGACGATACGAGCGAAGCATCGCGCGCCGCCTCAGTTCACCGACCAGATCAGCACCGGTTGGCTGGAGCTGCCGGTCACGAACAGGCTGAAGGTCTTGCCGCGCTCCAAGGTCACGGGTTTGGCGTCGGCGAGTTTCGTCGCGCCGTTGTAGACCGCGAGATTGACCTTCACCGGATTGACTTCGCGATGGCCGCTCGCGTTCGCGGCGACGTTCTCGATCACGGCCTGGCTGCCATCGGCAGTCTTCAAGCTGACGTTCGCGCCATCGACGAGATTGAACACGGACAGAAGCGATTTCAACTGGCTGTTGAAACAGTCCTGCTCGAACAGATGCACCGCGCCGCCGTTTTCGAGCGCGGCGGTGTAGCACTTCGATCCCTGCAATGTGATGTTCTGCGAAGCGCCGCCGATCTTGGCCGGATACGAGCCCGGCGGCAGGAATACGTACGAGCTTGCTTCCATCGCCGCGGTGTCGCCGACGTTCTTGTCGCCGATCTGTGCGGGGATTTTCGGTTGCGTCGTGCCGTTGAAGACGCGCACGAACGCCGATCCCGGCGGCGCAGCCGGCGGGTAGAGTCCTGCCGATGCGCTCGTCGCGAACACGGCGAGCGCGACGGCGGCAAAAAGACGCGTGATATTCGCGTGCGTCATGGATCGGTTGATGAATGAAGTCATGGCATCGTTCTCCTCAATTGGACGAATGGACCCCTGAGGTGTCCTGCGCGTCGGCGACGTAGACGCCGGGCGGCAAGTGATAAGCCTCGAGTTGCTGGCGCGCAGCGAGATAGCGCTCGGGCATTTCCCAGACGACGAGCTTGGGCGGCGAAGCGCGCAAGTCGTCGCTTTCGAGGTACGAGAGCATCGGCGCGAACGGACCTGCGCCGTCCTTCGCGTAGTTCATGACGTCTTCGTGCAGCGCCTCCTCGAGAGCGCCGGCGAAGTTCCACAGCGATTCCGCGCTGTAGCTGGTGCCGACCAGCGCGACTTTCGCGGCCTGCGCATCGCCGAGAAGGCCGCCGCCCGCGTCGCCGGCGGAAACCGTTTCGGTCTTGAAGCGATTCACTTCATCCGGCGGCGGCAGCAGGAAATCGAAGTACGGATCGAGCGGCAGGAAATTGAAAAGATCGCCGCGATGCGTTTCCTTGCCGGCGATCTGCGTATGGAACTCGCGTCGATCCGTGCCGAGGTCGAGCGCGTGCGCGGTTTCCGCGATAGCGCCGGCGGCAAGGCTTGCGCCGTACGGCGTCCAGTGCGTGTCGGTGCGAAGGTAGGTCGGCTCGCGCGTCTTGCCGCCTTCGAGCGGCGCGAGCAGATCTGCACTCGGAATGCCGTCGGTGCGCAGACTGGATTGCACTCTCGCGTAGAGATCGCGATGCAAAGCCGGCGGTCGGCGACGATCGAGATATTCGGAATAGACGCGCGCCTTGGCCGGCACGACGGCGACGACCAAGCCGATGCCGCGACCCGCGAGCTCCTTGTGAACCCAGTCGATCAGCGCGAGATTGCGTTCGACCGTGCGCTCGGCGTCGTTGTCGAGCTTGAATTCCTCGTCGGTGTAGAGCCAGTTCTGCTTGCCGAGCACGACGCCGGGCCGGCCTTCGCCGAACAGTGTGTAGTCGAGCGCGGCCCACAGGCTGACGCCGAGCGTGCGCGCGGGAAACACGTTGTCGTAATGCGATTCGAAGGCGTGAGCGAGCTTGCCTTGCATGACGTCGTGTTCATCCGCCGGCTTGAAGTCCCACGCGCGCGCCAGAGCGAACGCGCTGACGATGAGCACGATGATCGCGAACAGCAGCGAATTGAGAAGCGCGGCGTTGGGTGGCCGCTCCTTAATCGTCGCGATGGAGGATGAGTGCATGGGCATCGTTCTAGAACTGGAAATAGAGAAACGGCGAATAGCTTTCAGCGGAAAGCTTCAGGATCGCGAGCAGGAACAAAGGCCAGACCAGCACCTGCGCCGCGAGATGTCCGTGCGCGAACACCGGCGGACGCGGAGCAGGGCGTAGGCTCATCGAGCCGGTGAACGCGGCGACGGCGATCGCGAGGAGCAGCGTCGCCATCTCCAGCGAAGTGATGGAACCTGCGTAAACGTCGGACAATCCGGCGCCGTCGAAGCGGAACATCGCGCCGTACATGCGCAGTGCCTCGGACACGTTCGCGGCGCGGAACATGACCCAGCCGAGCACGATGACGAGGAAGGTCAGCGCCCAGCGCGACACGCGGAAGAGCGACGGATCGGGTTTGACGCCGAGCGCGCGCTCGATGCACAGCACCGTGCCGTGCCATGCGCCCCAGATGACGAACGTCCAGTTGGCGCCGTGCCAGAGTCCGCCGAGCAACATCGTCAGGAGCAGATTGCGATATGTCTTCAGCGTGCCGCCGCGGTTGCCGCCGAGCGAGATGTAGAGATAGTCGCGCAGCCACGCCGAGAGGCTCATATGCCAGCGCCGCCAGAATTCGGTGATGCTCTGGCTGATGTACGGCTGGTTGAAATTCTCGACGAAACGAAAGCCCATCATCAAACCGAGGCCGATCGCCATGTCGCTGTAGCCTGAGAAATCGAAATAGAGCTGCGCGGTGTAGGCGATCGCGCCGAACCAGGCGTCGGCGGTGGTCGGATGCGTGAGCCCGAACGCGCTGGTCGCGAGCGGCGCGATCGTGTCGGCGATGAAGACCTTCTTGATGAAGCCCTGCATGAAGCGCAGCGAGCCTTCGCCGAATTTCTCCCAGCTGTGCGTGCGGCGCTCGAACTGATCGGCGAGATCCTTGTAACGGAACACGGGTCCCGCGATCAGGTGCGGGAACAGCGCGATGAACGTCGCGAAATCGACCGGATGCCGCGTCGCTTCGGTATCGCGGCGATAGACGTCGGCGATGTAGCTGATCGATTCGAAGATGTAGAACGAGATGCCGATCGGCAGGATCACGTGCGTCCATGCGATCGGTGCGTGGCCAGCGATGCCGAGCAGCGCGTTCAGGCTGTCGACGCCGAAGTTGGCGTACTTGAAATACGCGAGCGTCGCAACGTTCATCGTGACGCCGAGCACGAGCCAGCGCCGCGCGATCGCGGTGCCGGGCCCGGCGCGCGCGATCGCCATGCCGATCAGGTAATTCCAGATCGTGACCGCGGCAAACA
>Ga0268265_10000157_pt1 | contig 83507 bp, 71 predicted proteins | sample KBSSwiS52_FD_190355 | JGI IMG/M metagenome (GOLD analysis project Ga0268265, IMG submission 190355) | Switchgrass rhizosphere microbial communities from Kellogg Biological Station, Michigan, USA - KBS Switchgrass S5-2 (SPAdes) (version 2) | ecosystem: Host-associated > Plants > Roots >... | reverse complement strand
CCGAAGGGGCAACGAAAAAAAGGCCGGCGCAACCACAAGTCCGCCGATGTCGCCGCCAGGCGACGAGTCAAAAGGGGTTGTAGGGGCGAAGCCCCTACCTCGGGGGTCCGGGGGTCGCCCCCCGGAGCAGACATCAAAACCCTGGGAAGTTACCCCGAAGGGGCAACGAACATGGCGGTGGAGGTGGGATTTGAACCCACGGAGGGGTTGCCCCCTCACACGCTTTCGAGGCGTGCGCCCTCGGCCACTAGGCGACTCCACCGCAGGCGAGCTTACTAGACGATGAGCACAGGTGGGGCAGCGGGCATGGGTGCCCGCCTGTCGGGCGGAACGGGCGCCGTGGCGCGCTGTGAGTTCCGTCCATGGGACCGCGCTGCTGTGGCGGCCACGGGCCTGTGACAGTCAGCCTGTGACAGTCAGTCGCGGGGTCGGTGGTTGCCGGCGCGGTCGGCGCGGCGGGCGGCGAAGAACGTCGCGAGCAGGGCTGAGCACTCCTCGGCGGCGACGCCCATGATGACCTCGGGGCGGTGGTTGAGCCGCCGGTCACGGACGACGTCCCACAGGGAGCCAACCGCTCCGGCCTTGTCGTCGACCGCGCCGTAGACAAGCCGGGCGACGCGGGCGAGCACCAGGGCGCCGGCGCACATGGTGCAGGGTTCGAGCGTCACCACCAGCGTGACCCCACTTAGGCGCCATTCGCCGATTGCCGCGGCGGCTGCGCGCAGCGCGACGACTTCCGCGTGACCGGTCGGATCGCCGGTGGCTTCGCGGATGTTGTGGCCGCGGCCGAGTACCGTGCCGTCTTCGCCGATCACGACGGCGCCGACAGGTACGTCGCCGCCCGCCGGCGCGCGGGCCGCCTCGCCGAGCGCGAGGCGCATCGCCGCGTGGTCGCGGGCGGCGCCGGATGGCTCGGCGAGGCGTTCCGGGGCGGCGGTCAGTCGCGCACCTCGTCGAAGATCTCGCCGGCTCCGGCGCGTTCGCTGATCGCCGCGGCGACGTCCGCTGGCAGCATGCCCTCCTCGGCGATGAGTGCGACCAGCGCGTCCGCCGGCGTGCCGAGGTCATCGAGCAGGTCGAGGTCCCCGATGGGATGGGCGTGCTGAAGCACGGCCTCGTCCTCGTCGTCCTCGTCCTCGCGGGGTGCGGGCATCGGCAGCGCGTCGGCGAACAGCGCCTCGGCGAGGCTGGACGTGGTCAGCACCCGTCGGTCGGACAGGAAGACTCGCGGATCGGACGAGTCCTCGTCGATGCGGATGATCGCCAGGTACTCGTCATCCTCTTCCACGAAGGCGACGACGAGGCCGTCGCCGAGATCACGCATCGTGTCGGTCAGCGTGTCGAGATCCTCGAGCTCGGTGGGTTCGAGGTCGTAGGCCCGCCACCGGTCGTCGTCGCGGGCGATCGCGACGGCCTTGGTGCTCACTGTGGTGTCCTCACATTGTCAAGCCGGTCCGCGGCGCCGGGTCCGTGCGCCTTGCCCCGAGATTGTCATGCCGCACTGGTAGTCCAGTGCACTGGATCACCTTTCCCACGCCATTGGCGTGGCAGGCAAGTGGCAGGCGAGGGGCAACTGGCCAGACCACCGCTCAGAAGCGCCAGCTCGAAGGCTAGTCCGCGTGCCGCAGCCATCGGCCGGCCCCCGGGTCGACCCGGTCCGGGACCGGCCCCATCATGTAGACAGGCCTCACGGCCCACCTGACCACTTCGTCACTCGGACCACCCCGTCACTCGGACCACCCCGGCACTGACCACCTCGTCACCCTGACCACGATCGGCCCTAGTCACATGCATCGACTCGCGACGGGGTGCGCGGCGCCCGACGGCGATCTCCCCGCGGCACCCGCCGTCAGCCCAGCCATGCCCGCTGTGCCAACAGCTACGTCAACCGTGCCGCTGGCTCGGCCCGGCGCCGGCCCCAGCCGGATGCGTCGACCCGTGACGCCCACGACCCGGCCCACGCCGCCCGACCGGCGAGAGCGCCCGGCCGCTTACCGGTCCGGGCGTTCCGGCTCATGATGTCGCCGTTGCCGCGCCGCCTCTCCACGAGGACCAGGGTGGCGCTGGCCGTTGAGCGGCTGGCCTCCGAGGCGTCTCGGCGGCTGGGCAAGGGCTCCGGCGAGATGATCGGCGGCAAGCTTGCCCTGCGGGTCTCGCCGCAGGCGCTCGCCGAGGTCGGCGGGGGCCGGCCGGCCGCCTGCGTCTCCGCGACGAACGGCAAGACGACGACAACCCGGCTGCTGGCCCGGGCGCTCGGCACGCTTGGCCCGGTCAAGTCGAACAGCGGTGGCGCGAACATGGCGCCTGGCGTGCTGGCCGCGCTTTCCCGCCCTCCCTACGATGCCGCCGCCGCGCTCGAGGTCGACGAGATCTGGCTGCCGAAGGTCGCCCGCGACGTGCGGCCGCGGGTGGTCCTGCTGCTCAACATCAGCCGTGACCAGCTGGACCGCTCGAACGAGACCCGGCGCATCGCCGCCATCTGGCGGGAACTGGGCACCGAGCTGGCCGACTCCACGGTCGTGGCCAACGTCGACGACCCGTTGGTGACCTGGGCGGCGATGACCTGGTCGAAGCAGGTGTGGGTGTCGGTCGGGCAGAACTGGACCGCGGACGCGATGGTCTGCCCGCAGTGCGCGAAGCTGCTGCACCGCAACGAAACCGGCTGGTGGTCGGAGTGCGGCCTGGCCAGGCCGGAGCCGATCGTCGCGGTGACCGGCCTCGACGAGATCATGTGGTTCGGCCGCAGGATCAAGGCGTCGATCGGTCTGCCGGGGCGGGTCAACCTTGGCAACGCCGCGATGGCGGCGGCCGGGGCCCGGGAGTTCGGCGTCCCGGTCGAGGACGCGCTCGGGGCGATGGCCGACCTTGGCGACGTGCAGGGCCGTTACCAGGAGGTGCTGCTCGGGGTGTCGGAGCGGCACGGCCGCATGCTGCTGGCCAAGAACCCCGCAGGCTGGGTCGAGATGATGGAGCTGCTCAACTCGATGCCCCCGCGCAGCCTGATCGTCGACTTCAACTCACAGACGGCCGACGGCCGGGATCCGTCGTGGATCTGGGACGTGCCGTTCGAACGGCTCGCCGGCCGCCCGGTGTTCGTCACCGGCGAGCGCAAGGAGGACATGAGCGTGCGGCTGGCCTACGCCGGCGTCTCGCACTCGGTCTACCCCAGTGCGGAGGCGGCGGCCGATGCGGCGCTGGAGCCGGTGCTGGACGTCGTCGCGAACTACACCGCGTTCCGGGACCTGCTGGTCCGGACGACCCCCGCGCCGCGCCGCCCGCGGACGACGCCGGCCACGCCCGTGCGCGGAGGTGCCTGGTGAGCCTGTTCGAGCCGGACCCGCGCCGGCCCCGGCCCCAGCCGCCCGCGCCGCCGCCGGACGGCACCCAGCCGGTTGACCCGTCGCGGGGTCATCCCCATCCGGCCTATCCGGCCGATGAGCGGTACCCCGGGCGGCCCGATCAGCGCCCCGAGCTGGCCCTGCCGCGGCGGCCGGCTCAGCCTGGGCAGTCGCCACAGCCTGGGCGCCGTCACTCGGCCGACCGAGACCAGCCTCCCGCGCCGGCCGCGCACCCGCCGCAGCGGTACAGTTCGCCGCAGATTCCGCAGCGGCAGCTCTTCCAGCCGGCGTCGCCGCGGTCGGCTCCGGGCGGCCGGCTGCCCGCCCTGCTGCCGGACCCGTCCGACCGCAGCTTGGCGGACCGGTTGCCGCAGCCTATGGAGGTGGCGGCGGCGCGGGAGTCGACCACTCGGATCGCGCTCATCTACCCCGAGCTCCTCGGTACGTACGGCGATGGCGGTAACGCGACGGTGCTCACCCAGCGGTTGCGTTGGCGTGGCCTGTCTGCCGAGGTCGTCAGCGTGCCGGCCGGCGAGCCTGTTCCTGCCGGATGCGATATCTACCTGCTCGGCGGCGGCGAGGACGAGCCGCAGACGCTCGCGGCCGAGGGCCTGCGCCGCAACAAAGCGATCGAGCATGCTGTCACCGGTGGCGCGGTGGTGCTGGCGGTCTGTGCCGGCTACCAGGTCATCGGCGACAGTTTCCCAGCTGGCGGCGAGATCCATCGCGGCCTGGGGCTGATCGGCGTGGAGACCAGACGCTCGTTCGATCCGCCGGACGCCCCGTTGCCGCCGCGCGTGGTGGGCGACATCGTCATCGAGCCGGATCCGGCACTAGGCCTGCCGACCGTGCTCGGATATGAGAACCACGGTGGCCGGACGAGGTCTCTGCCGGGTGCCAGTGGGTTCCCCTTCGGCCGGGTGGTGCTGGGCTTGGGCAACGGCACCGCCGACGGGACGGACGGATGGGTCGCTGGCAGAGTGATCGGCACCTACCTGCACGGCCCGGTCTTGGCCCAGAATCCGGCGCTGGCCGATCTGATGCTGTCCTTGGTGCACGGCTCGCTGCCGGAGCTGCATGGCCCGCCGGAGGTCGAGGCGCTCCGGGCCGCTCGCCTGCGCGCGCTGCAGGTCGCGTGAGCGGGCCGCCCGAGCAGGTCGCCTGAGCAGATGGTCCGAGTAGATGGTCTGAGCTGAGCAGCTGGTCTGAGCTGAGCAGCTGGTCTGAGCAGGTGTCCGAGCCCTGGTCCTGAGGCCAGGCTCGGGCGGGGAAGGTAAAGAGGTCGGCGACCCGCGGGGCCGCCCGTTCGGTACGGCGTCAAGGCGCCTTGAGAGCCGGGTGCGTGGCCGAAACGGGCGCCATCGTGGTGTCAGGTGTGGTTCGGTTGGGGACGTGGCCGCTAATCCGCTCACCGCGTGGTGGGGCAAGAACAGCAGGACAATCATCATCGCTGCTGTGGCGATCTTCGCGCTTTATCTTTTCGTGCACGGCAGCAACGCGGCGAAGACCGTGGAGAAGGACATGCCGGATCGGTATGAGTCCAAAGGCCGCGTACTGCTCGTGCACGCCAAGCAGAACGAGAAGAAGGCGATTCCGCTTGTGCTCGTGCTGCCGGACAACAACACCAAGACGAAGGTGTTCGAAACGGACAGCGGCGCATCGAAACTGGCCAACCGGAAGCACTTCGCACTTGTCTACCCCGAGCCGGTGGCCGGTGAGTGGCAGGTGGACGCCACTGGTGCGGACGCCCAGTACCTGCTGGACGTCATCACGTACATGTCCGAGGACTGGACCACGATCGACCCGAAGCGGATCTACATCTGGGGTCTCGGCGAGGGCGCCCGGCTCGCGCTTGCCCTTGCCTGCGCGTACCCGACGAAGTTCGCGGCGGTAGGGGTCGTAGGCCAGTTCGACCCAGACCCTGGCCCGGACTGCCAGGCTCAGGTGCCGACCGACCGCGAACGGCAAGCCTCCTGGGACGACGACCTCTCCCGCAACCTGTGGAGCTTCTCGTCCAATAAGTCCCGCTAGGTCCCGCGGACGAGTCCCGCCGCACAAGCCCAGTCGGGACGAGTGCTGCAGCTGCCAATGTTCACGCGGTGCGGCGCCGGGCGCGTCTGGTGGTGGGTGGCGGGCGCCGCCCCGCCGGATGGGGGGGAGATCCGGTGGGGCGGCGCCGCGTTATCCGGCCCGTGGCCGTTGGGGGCGAGCCGGCCGGGCCGCCGCCGGGCCGAGGGGGTTCGGCCCGGCGGTAGTCCGCTGGCGGCATCAGAGGACGGGAGGGGGGAGTCCTTGATGCCACCGGCGGACGTTCCTGGGTGGCGCGGCGGAGTGGCGAGGGCCGCGCCGGTTGTTGCTCGAAGGAAAGGCTTGGGCTTACTCGACAGCTTCAGCAGTGGTGCTCGGCGACGAAGGGCCAGTGCGGCCGAGGTCAGGTCGGCAGGGACCGCGCCGTCGTCGCCAACCCATGGTTAGCTGCGACGGAGGCCACACAAGGCTTTCTTTCGCTGTTGACGTCGAGTCCGACGTGCTCCTGTCGGGCGGCAGCGGGCGTGAGGGCTCCAGCGGAGTCAGGAGCGGCAGCCAGCTCCACCGTCGTCGTCGACGATGGGGCGGCCGGGGCGGCAGCTACTACCTTCGCGAACCCGGAGGGGGAGGGGTCGCAGGCGGTCGCCGCCGGTCGGGCAGCACGACCTGCCGAAGGTCGTGCTCGGCTCGGGAGGAGAGTCCTCGCTCGCCGTGCCGTCTTACAGGACGCGGCCGACGTGGTAGCTCGTGCTCCAGATCGTCTGCAACTGCACGACCGAGCCGGAGTGCGGCGCGGCCCACATCTTCCCGTCACCGGCGTAGATGCCGACGTGGTAGATGTCGCCCGGCGTGCCGAAGAAGATCAGGTCGCCGACTTCCTTGTGCGCCTGGTCCACATGGACCGAGGCCTCGTACTGGGCCTCGGCCGTGCGGGGGAGGCTGCGGCCGAGCTGCCGGAAGACGTACTGCACGAGGCTGGAGCAGTCGAACGAGTCCGGGCCGTTGGAGCCGTAGACGTAGGGCTTGCCCGCCTGCAGCGACGCGAGATAGACGGCCTTCTCGCCGAGCTCGCCGTTCGTCGGAGCGTTGACGGTGATGCCTCGGCTGGCCGACGGTGCCGGCCGCTCGGTGACGCTCAGCGTGCCGACGTTGTCCGAGGTCGCGGACTGCAGGGCGTCGGTGCCGTCGAACACCGCGGTGATCTGCGTCGTCGTGAGCACGCGCGCGGTGTACGAGGTGTACCCGTCGCCGTTCGTCGTCAGGTGCAGGAAGGTCGCGAAGCCGGTCGGCAGCTTGACCTGGACCTTGACCAGCTGGTTGGCCAGCGGCTGGTTCGTGTCCTTGTTGGTGAGCTTGAAGCCGATCTCGACCGGCTGGTCCGCGTAGACCGTGACGTCAGGGTTCGTGATGTACAGGTCGACGTCGGCCTTCGCGGTCAGCGTCGGCGCGGCAGTGTCCGCTGCCGGGACGACGTCACCGTCGGCGCCAAGCGTGGACGCGAGGCTCACCGGGTGGACGACAGTGCCACTGCCCGTCGACCCGGAGCCGAAGGCGCTGGCGAGGCTGAGACCTGAGGTGACGGAACCGTCGTCGCTGAACGCGTCCGTCGAGTTGTCGGCCGCTGGGGCGCAGCCGGCGAGCGCGATGCCGGATACCGCGATGGCGCCGGTGGTGGCCGCGGCGACCGCGGTACGTCCCCGGACCTTTGCCACGGCGGTCAGGCCGCGGTGACGACCCCGGCTGTCCGGCCGGGTGTCGGTATCCCACTGCACGGAGGGCGCAGACAAGTGTGGTCCTTCCCGTACGCCTGCGAGGTGAGCTGTCGGGTTCGGGCTGGGCTGCCCGGCCCCCGCGCGACGAGCGCGCGATGGGCTTCACCCCAAGGCCGGCGCCGGAGGGGGCGCTGGCCGGTCTTGCGAGGGTGGGTCCCCCGCTCCTGCCCGAGGTGACGACTCGGAGGGGACACCGGGACCGCGGGCAGGATTCGGCGTTCGGTCCGGTGTTGAGCCTGACGTCGTGAACAAGACTAGTCCACTTGGATGAGGACGATAAGCGTGGGTACCTCCCATACGCCCGGTCTTCCGCGAACTGTTCGGTTCCGGGGCCGGGTGGTCGGTGGGGACGGCGGGTGTCGCCGAGAGTCACCGCGCACTCAGAATTTCCTGGGTAGACCGGCAGGTTTTGCCTTGTCGAGTACGCCACGTGGTGAGAACGCTACGCTTAGATCGGGCGATTGGGCCGCGGGACTACAGTTGGCGCACAACCGACAGCCTGCCCGGGGGTGCGACAACGCTCGCATCCCTATGACGAGTGGTCCTACCTGCTGGTTGGGCGGACCCCACTCGTTTGGTGGGTGCCGCTTGGGCATTAGGTCCTGATCGTTAGGACTAAAGTCCTATTGCTATGAGCGTGAGGACTCGAATGCCTGTCTGGGCATTCGAGTAGCTACCTACGGTTGCTCTGGCCGCTGTTTGGGTGCGCGTTTGGTGACAAAACCGGCGCGGTCCAGGACTTGAAGCTCGATCGCCAGCTCGATGACCTCGCGAGGCAGCGTGCGGTACGTGGCCTGCATGGCCTCGACAGCGGCTCTCGCCCGCTCGGCAAGCTCATCCAGGGCGTGCTGGCGCTGGCGCATCCGGGCGCGCTCCTCTTGAATGGTGCGCACCGTCTCCTCCTGCCACCGACGGGTGAGCAGAAGGTGCTCGCTGGCGTCGGCGGCCTGGCGCTCCGCCTCCTCCAGCCGGCCGAGCAACTGGTCCAGCTGCTCCAGCCGCCCAGCGAGCTCGGCTATCAGGTCGCCGCGCGCGATGGCGGGAACCGCCCTGCTGTCCCACCGGCTTCCCGGCGAGGCAGGCTCGATCGAGCCGCCCGTACCAGCCGCGGGCAGCGGAACCGGCGGAAACTCGGGCTCGGTGTAGGACTCGGACCCGCCGGCGTTCGACCCCGAGTACCCCTCGTAGTCGTCGTCGTACACGCCCTCGTGGGCATATGCGTAGTCCTCATACGCGGGCTCCTCCGCCGCGGCGGACGCGGACCAGGAGACTGCGTCGAAAGGGCCGTCGGGCGCGCTGGGGACCTCGGGAGTGGCTATTCCGCCGGATCTGGCCCACTCGGCCATCGCGTCGGGCCTGGCGACCTCCTCGGGCCCGTCCGGCCAGTCAGGCCACAACGTCTCCTCGGACCGAGTGGGCTCGGCGACGGCGGGCGGGTCCTCCCAGTCGGCCGGCTCCGCGCCGTCGCGGGGACCCATGGTCGGCATGCTCGCGTCCGTGTGGTCGGCCTGGTCCGCGGCCATCCCGTTCGCGGGCGCGGGCATGCCAGGCAGGGCCAGGTCGGGCAGGGCCAGGTCGGGCACGGTGGCGTGGACATAAACGCCGGGCGGCTCGGGCCATGGACCGCCGACGCCGGTGGGGCCCGGTGGCCCTGTCGGGCTGGGCGAGCCGGCGAGGCTGCGCGGGCCGGTCACATCCGACACGGTAGGTAACGGTAGCCGAGCCCACAGGGTGAGGGGTCCATATACGCCGGGACTATCCCCAAGGAAGTGCGGACGTGTGTCCCTTGTGTCCGCCCGAACGGTATTTCCGGCATTATTCCGCCTCAAATGCCCGCTGTCGCTGCGGTCGGCGGCCGGCATCCGGCTGGAAGGCCTCGACGGTTGACCGACAAGTGTCAGTGGTGGGCTGGTGATGCGTCTATATCGGCGGTGGCGCCGGGAATCGGGCGCATGGCGACGTCGGTGCCGCCTTGTGTCGACGCGGCGGCGATCTTGCCGGTCGGCGGCGTCAGCGCGCCGGTGCCGTTCATAGCGGGAGGGTAGCGGAGAGGCTCCGCAGGGTAGAAGCCGGATGCATCGCCTTGTCGCTAGATGCGCCCTTTGAGGCACTCCATGCAACAAGTAGCGGTGTCGCCGAGCGGCGCGTTCGGGAACTGCTACGCGATCGAGCGCGCCGGGTGATGGTGCGTGGTTCTGGCGTCCGGTCGCCATAGCGCAGCCGTTTGAGGGCAGGAGTCCTCTGTGTCGGACTGATGTGCCCAGAGCCGTCTGCGCCCAGGAGCCTGGCGGAGCCAACCAGCTCAACGGGGCGAAGCGGCGGAGATGGGCACTGTAGGAGGTGGCAGATGCCTGCTCTTGGACGTCACGGCTCCGCGACCGAACCAGCGGATGCCGCCACGGGAACCTCGGCCAAGCCGGGGCGGCACCCGCTGGCCGGGTTGACGGCGCGGTCCCTGCCGAAGTCGTCGAAGTCACGGTCCCTGTCGAAGTCACGGTCCCTGCCGAAGCCGTGGTCCCGCCGCGCGGCGGGGTCTCGCCCAGCGTCTGACGAACCGAGGGCCACGGCCGCCGGCCGGGTCGGCACGGCTGGTACGACTGGCACGGCTGCTACGACTGGCAGGGCTGGTGAGGTGGTCGGTGGGATGGGCGGAGCCACGACGACGGAAACGGCCGTCTCGGCCAGCACCGACCGTGCGACAGTAACCGACGGGCTCGCCCAGCAGGTGGGGCCGGTGCACCGGGACGCACTCCGGCTCGCCTCCTGGATGGGCGAGGAAACGTCGGGCGCCGACCCGCGCCAGATCCACCGCGCCGGCGACGCCGTCGTCGCCGCGATGTGTGCCCATCTCGCCACGATGAACCAGGTCCTCTACCCGGAGGTGGCCCGGCGACTGCCACACACCGAGGGGCGCCTGGCCCGCCTGCGTGCCGGCGCGCACGAGATGCTCCTGATGATGCGTGGGATCCAGCAGTACGCGCAGGGCGACCCGCATCCGCCGGGCGGCGCGGTCACCGAGCTGTACCGCGACCTGGCGGCGCAGATCTCCGAGCACGGCCGGGAGGAGGAGGCACTGCTGGGCGAGTTCGACGAGGCGGCCACTGCGGACGAACGGCGGCTGCTCGTCGCCGAGTACGAGCGGATGCTGTCGAAGGCGCCGAGCCGGCCGCATCCGTACCTGCTGGGCCCTGGCCGGCCGGTGAACGGCCGGCTCGGCTATCGGATGGTGGGCCTGTTCGACAACCTGCTCGACACCATGGACGGACGGGTCATCCCCTGGGCGAAGGTCCGCGGGCCGGGCGAGGTCGGCCCGTGGGGCACCTGGCTGCTCGGCCGCCCGCCCCAGGCCTCGTCGTCCGAGTCGTCCGACGACAATGCCGACGCACGCACTGCCACCTACGCGACGAGGACCGGCTCCGCGCCCGGGCCGGACGCCAGCCAGTCGGTGAGCAGGGCACCCAGCCCGCGAGGGTAGATCGTCTCCGTGCTGGCGAGGAGCTCGTCGAGGGTCCACCAGGCCCAGCCGAGCGTGGCGAGCTGCTCCGTCTCGGTCCACTTCGACGGATCGACGTCGACCCGTTCGGGGACGCGCACGACGAAGAAGGACTCCTGCTGGACGTAGGCGCTGCCGGCGAAGGTGAAACGAGTGGTCCGGGTCCCGACCGTCGGGCCGACGTCGACGAGCTGGATCCCGACCTCCTCGGCGATCTCCCGAATCGCCCCCTGCTGCGGGGTCTCTCCCGGGTCGAGGCCGCCGCCGGGCACGTGCCACCAGACCGGCGAGCCCTCGATCGTCGGGTCGTGCGACTGGATCAGCAGGAACGCGTCGGAGGGGTCGACGAGCACGACCCGGGCGGCGACACGAGGGATCGGTTCCAGCACATGCCCAGTCTGCCGGGGCGTGGGGCGCCCGCGCGGCTGGCCGGCGTCGGGGCGGTCCTGGTCACAGCCCGAGCTGGGCCTCGGTCACGGCCTTGACGAGATCCGGGTCTCCGCGCAGCTCGACCTGGGCGCCCGTGCGCCGGCCGCACCGGCGGGGCGACCGCGCCCGATGTCTGGTGCCCCGGCGCCTGCGGCGCCGGGGCACCTCGGGCTCACCAGAGGGACGCGTAGGTGGCGGAGGCGTTCGGGTTCTCGTTCGGGTTGAGAAGGGACGAGTGGACGTTGCCCGCGTCGGAGTTGTTGAAGTACGTCTCGTAGGCCAGCACGTCGGCGTTGGCCTTGAACGTGTCGTACATCTTCTTGATGAAGAACGGGTTGTCCCCGCCGGCCTGGCCGGCCGCGCCCGCCTCGGTGTCCGAGCCGGAGACCAGGCCCCATTCGGAGACCGAGAACTGCTTGCCGTGCTGCCGGGCGAACCGGATCACGTCGCACAGGCCCGAGCTCGCGTTGCACGACGAGTTCCAGGACGACTCGTTCACGCTCGCCGGCCACATGTCGTAGTTGTCGATGCCGATGATGTCGACGTAGGAGTCACCGGGGTAGGCGTCGTACCTGCCGCTGTGCGCGTTCAGGTTCCAGTCGATCCTGACCTGTGGGTCCGTGGACCGGATCGCGCCGACGACCTGCTGGAAGCAGCGCTTCCAGGTGTCCACGTCGGTCTTGCCGACGGACCAGGGGAACCAGTCGCCGTTGAACTCCCAGGCGAGCCGGACGATCGTCTTCGCCCGCCCGATGTTGTTCAGGTAGCTGCCGAACTGAGCCCACTGCGACGAGTAGGCGCCGTTCGCGCACGAGCCGAAGTCCCCACCGCCGTCGGGGAAGAACGGCTGGGAGATGACCAGCTGGCCGTCCCAGCCGGCGTACTCGCCGCCGATCCACGGGTCGATGATGGTGCTCCAGCTGCTCCGGTCCGTGTAGCCGTTGACGACGGTCACCTTGGAGCCGCGGAACTGCTCCCAGGCTGTCATCTTGTCTCGGCCGCCGACGACGACGCCGGACATCCCGCCGGGGACCCGGCCGCCACCGCGGATCGCGGGCACCGCCGGCCTGCTGCCCGTGGTGGACGGCGCGCCGGTGCCTCCGGGTGCCGGCGACCCGGTCGCAGATGCCTGGCCGGTGGGACTGGCCGAGCCGAGCGCGCTCGGCGACGCGGAGGCCGACGGTCCGGCGGAGGCAGCGGCCGATGCGGTGGCGGACGGTACGTCGCGCGCAAACGCTTGGCCGAGGCCGCCATCGAAGGTGGACGCTTCGATGACGGTGGGGCCGTCGTGGTCGCGTGGCATGACGGCGAACCCGATACCGGCCGCCGCGACCGCCAGCGCGCCGACCACGGCGGTCCACAGCGTGAACCGTCGGTTGCGGCCGGCTCGGCCCTGAATGTCGTGGGCGCCGGTGCTGTGGGCGCCGGGCGCCCGGCCGCGGCCGGGCGCGATGGTTGCGAGGGGGGAGGTGCGTTGACTGGTGGCGCGGCGATTGCTGGCACGCTTGGACAGCTGCGGGCCGGTATCCATGGGCGTCGCCGAGCTGTCGGCTCGGTGTCTCACGGGAGCGTCCTTCCGCCTGACTACTACTTGACGGCGCAATGAAGTGACGGACCGTCGGACCTCGCCTTCCGACAGCCACAACCACACACTCCACTCACGGAATACCGGGCCCTCCCTGTCTGCCGGTCTTCCGCGCCTGACAGTTACGTCAGTGCCTCGTGGAGCTGCTCCAGCACCATAGCCCGGACGCGTTTGCTCCTGGTGAAGTGGGTGCGTGGTCTTTTGGTCTGTCGTTCAGGCGAAGGCGTGAGGTTGTGACAACTGTGTCTCTCTGTTCAAATGTCTGCCGTCTCGGTAGCCGCCCGGGTCGTTTACGTGAATCAGTCGGCGACCAGATCTGAGCGAATGGCGACCAGGACACCAGGACGACCAGGCACGGGGGCGGTGCGGCTGGGGCGGTCCGGTTGGGCTGGGTGGGTGCGACGGGGTGCTGCGGGGCCGTCCGCCGGGCTGGCATGCGACCGGGGCGGCGGCCGCGGCCGCCCCGCGACGGGCAGGCCGGGGAGCCGACGCGCTGATCGGGTATTTCACGTGCTCAAGCCAGGCCGTGTCCCGGCGGAGTTGTGCCACAATGTCCCGCGCGGCGCCGGGCGTCGCGACTCACCCGTTCACCACCACTCACCACCACCACTGACCAGGCTGCTCTGCTGTCCCTACCTCTGCGAGCGGACTCCGCCCGACGGTCCCAGCGGCCGGGAGGTGCGCCCGCGGTTGCCGATCGATGGGGGTGGGCGCCGTGGCCGCGAGCACGAGGAGTCATGGATGTCCCAGGCGGCAGGGGTTTCCGCGTGGCGCCGAGGGTGACGCGTGGGAAAACCGGTGTCGCCCCGCGGACACTGTTAGCCGGACGCCGCGGCCACCGGGTATCCCAGAGCTATCGGGGTGGTTCCCGGCCTGCGACGCGCGCCGGTGGTGGCCCAGGAGACCGCCTGTAACGGTCCGGAGCCGGCGGGATGGGACGATGGTTTTCCGGTAAATCCGATCCCGGTGACGGACGACTCCCCGTCGGCGTTCCGCACAAGAACCACGAGACCACAGCCAGGAGAACCGCGTGTCCCAGTATCCGCCCGAAAACACCCCCGGCGGGTGGGGCCAGCCCGGCGGCTACGGTACCCCGCCGCCCGGTGGTTTCGGCGGCCCCCCACCCGGCGGCTACGGCGCTCCGCCCGGTGGCTATGGCGCTCCGCAGGAACCGGGCTACGGGTACGGCCAGCCGCAACAGCCACAGCCACAACAGCCACAGCAGCCGCCGGCCGGCTACGGCAACCTGCCGTCATATCCGGGAAACACGCCGTACCCGGGAAACAACAGCGGCTACGGCGGTGGCCCGCCCTATGGCACGCCGATCCCGAACTACCTGTGGCAGTCGATCGTGGTGACGGTTCTGTGCTTCTGGCCGACCGGTATCCCGGCGATCGTGAACGCCTCGCGGGTGCAGAGCCGCCAGGCCATGGGTGACATCCAGGGCGCGCTGGACGCCTCCAAGAAGGCGAGAACCTGGTGCATCGTGTCGTTGGTCGCCGGGCTGGTGGTGGTCGCGCTGTGGCTCATCCTGATCGCGAGTGGCGCGATGGACTTCTCCGCGGACGTCGGTTCCTATGACACCTGAGGACCGGCGACTGAGGACCAGCGACGCCTGCAGGCCCGGCCGCCGCATCTCGAATACTGATCAGTTTCCTATCGGTCGCCTCACGGCCGATCATCCCTTACTTTTTGTCACCCGCCACCATTCATGACTCGCCGGACGGCCACGGCCCTGACCCGGCGGGCCACTCCTACTCCATCTCCATGAACACCACCGACAGCGCATCGGCTACCACGGCCGGAGCGACCAGGATTACCGAAAGGCGCGGCCGCGACCGTGACGACACCTCCGCCGTATGGCACCCCAGGTCAGGATCCCTATGGGCAGCAGCCGGGCTATGGCCAGCAGCCGGGCTATGGGCAGCAGCCCGGCTACGGCCAGCAGCCCGGCTACGGCACTCCGGCGCCCGGCTACGGGACCCCGCCGCCGGGCTATGGCCAGCAGCCCGGATACGGCGGCTACCCGCCCGCGCCCGGGGGTTTCGGCGGCCCGCCGCCCGGCGCGCCGATCCCGAACTACCTGTGGCAGTCGATCGTCGTGACCCTGCTGTGCTGCCTGCCGGCCGGTATCGCCGCGATCGTCTTCGCGACCCGGGTGCAGAGCCGCCAGGCCATGGGCGACATCCAGGGCGCGCTCGACGCCTCCAAGAAGGCGCGGACCTGGTGCATCGTCTCGGCCGCCTCGGCGCTGGCGGTCTGGGTTCTTTACATCATCTTCGTGATCGCTGTGGGCGCGAGTCTATCTTCATGATCGTCCTGGGTGTCGCCGTCGACAACGGCTAGCACCAGCGGTGTCGTACCCGCAGCACCTCAGGTCGCGCCCAGTTCGGCCCGCCTCCGGTGCCGGCATCCGGTGCCGGCACCGGAGGCGTCGCTATCTCCTCGAAGCGGCGCGGTGCCGATCATTCCCAGGTCGATCATTCCCAGCGGAGCAGCTCGCCTGGCGGCCGGTGGGCAAGGCCCCTCGCCGCGGCCGCGCCGGTGGCCGCCGCGAGTGTCAGCGTGGCGGCGACGAGGGCGACCAGGAATCCGGCCGACGGCATCAGCCCAAATCCGGGGCCGAGGCCGATGTCTCGCGCGACGACGTCGCTCTGGACGCGGAACGCGAGTAGCCCCAGCGGCAGCCCGACAGCGGTCGCGAGCGCCGCGAGCGCCGTCGCCGCCAGCGCGCTTTGCGAGACCAGTTGACGTGGCGTGCAGCCGAGCGCACCCACGATGCCGATATCCCGCGCGCTCTCCCGGTTCGACGCGAGCAGCGCGTGCAGCATGTTGGCGAGTGCGATGAGCACGAGCACCCCGGCGATCAGCGTCGTCACCGCCTCGATCACTGCCCGGCCGCTGACCTCGACGCTCTGCGTTTTCAGCTCGACCCCGTCGCCGAGCCGGTCCGCCAGCGCCGACTTCACCGCATCCGGCGAGGATCCCGAGGATACGGTCATCCGGTACTGGTCGGGTGCCGCCGCCGGGTCGATCGCACGCAGGTCCGCGAGCCGCATCGCGAACACCCGTCCCGTGTCCTCCCCGGTCCGGTACCAGCCGACGACGTGGACCGGACGGGCGACACCCGCGATCTCGACCGTGGCCGTCTGACCGACCCGCAGCCCCAACTCATCCAACAGCCCGTAGCCGACCGCGACCTCGCCCGGCCCGGCCGGCAGACGCCCGGCTCCGACCGAGTAGCCGGGCAGAGCCTGGCCACCCAGCGCGCGGACGCGGAACGTCTGGTTGTCGTAGCTGCCCCGCCGCTCCGTCTCCGACCACCAGCCGGCGACGCCCGGCGTCTGGCGCAGCGCCGTCTCCACCGTCGCCGGCGCGACATCGCCCCGGCTGACGAGGACCTGCCAGGGATCGCCGGTGAACGACGGCCGCTCGAGCGCCTCCGTCACCGTGACCATGAAACCGCCCGCGACCACCGCGCCGATCACCGCGACCAGCATCGTGAGGCCCGTGAGCGTCGCCCGACCCGGCCGGGCCGCGAGCCTGCCGACGCCGAGGAACCCGAGCCGGCCAGGCACGAGCGCGGTGAGCCGCGCGAGCGGGCCACCGCGACGCGCCGTCGCCGGCGCGTCGCGCAACGCGTCGACGATCGACGCCCGCCCCGCCCGCACCGCGCCGACCACGGTCGCGAGGGCGAGTAGCAGGAGCAGGATCGCGCCGACCACGAGCAGGTCGGTCGCCGCCCAGTGCGGTCCCTGCCGGCCGGTCACGGCCGCGCCAAGATCCAGACTGGGTGCGAGCGCCCCGGCGACCAGCCAGCCAAGCAGAGCGGCGACCACGCCCAGCGACAGATGCTCGACCAGCAGCGCCGCCGTCAGCTGGGCCGGGAGCACCCCGACGGCGCCGAGCAGTGCCATCTCCCGGCGGCGGGCCACCATCCGGCTCGTCATCGACCCGGCGACGATCACCGCGACGGCGACCAGAAGGAAGGCGCCGAACGCGCTGACGAGCTTGCCGAAGATCTGCGAGACGTTGAGCAGGTCGCCGCGGGTGTCCGGCCAGGTGTTGGTGCCGCGTACCCGGTCGCCGAAGGTCCGCACCACCGCGCCGGCGACCGCCTCGGACGAGACGCCGTCTGCCACGTCCAGCCAGTAGGTGACACCGGCCGTGCTGATCGCTGCCCCCTGCCCGGGCGAAGCCTCGCCGCTGTCGTCCGCCGCCGGGGTGGGCGGGGCGACCCTGGCCAGGCCCGCGGCGGAGACGAACATCCTGGCCTCGTCGCATTGGGGGAATCCGCAGTCCGTCAGCTCGTTCGCCGTGCCCGCGACCGTGAAGGTGACGTCGCCGCCCGGGCCGCGCAGCGCGACCCGGTCGCCGGGGTGCACACCGAGATCCTCGGCGGCGCTGCGCTCGAGCACCACCTCGTCCGGGCCGCGCAGCCAACGGCCGCCGACCAACAGAGGATGGTTCACCGTGACGTTCGGGTCGTCCAGCGCGGTGACCTGCCCGCTGTACTCGTCGCCCTGGCCACCGGAACCGGAGCCCCGGATGACGAGAGTGGTGTCGAGATTGCGCAGCGGACCGGTGACCCCACGCACGCCGGACATCCCGGCGAGCGCCGCGCCCAGGTCGTCGCTGCCGCCGCCGCTGGTGGCCGGCGCCTTCGCCCAGACGACGACGTCAGCGACGTTGGTGCGCGCGGCGAGCCGGTCCACGGCGCCGCCGCCCTGGTCGGAGACGGCCAGACCGGTGGACAGACCTACCGCGGAGAGCGTGAGGATCCCGACGGTCACCGCGAGGCTGACCCGCCCGCGTCCGCGCAGCCCGGCGAGGGCGAGCATGAACACGGTGCGCATCACCAGCTCCCCAGCCCGAGCAGGTCCGCCAGGTCGTTGCGTACGCCCAGGTCGTCCGCTGGCGACGCGTCGGCGTGCTCGTCAGCGGCGTCTCCGTCCGAGGCGGCACCGGCACCGGCACCGGCGGTGATGGCGTCCGCGTCCGCCGCCGCCACTGCGGCCGCGGCCGCGGGCCGGCGGCCGGCGGGTCGGCGCTCGTCGACGACCTGCCCGTCGCGCAGGAACACCACCCGGTCGGCCGCCGCGGCGACCGCGTAGTCGTGCGTGACCATGACCAGCGTCTGGCCGCGCCGGTGCTCGGCGCGCAGCAGCTCGACGACGCGGCGGGAGGCGGCGGTGTCGAGCGCGCCGGTCGGCTCGTCGGCGAGCACCAGGTCCGGCCGGCCCGCGACCGCGCGGGCGATCGCGACCCGCTGCTGCTGCCCGCCCGACAACGTCGCCGGCAGGGCGTGCGCCAGGTCGGCGAGGCCGACTGCGTCGAGTACCTCGGCTGCCCGTGCCCTGGCCGCCCGCCGTCCCACGCCCGCAACCCGCAGGCCCAGCTCCACGTTTGCGCTGACGTTCAAATGTGGGACCAGGTTGTACGACTGGAAGACGAAGCCAATTCGTCGGCGGCGCAGCAGCGCGCGCCGGGTTGGCGACAGTGCGCTGATCTCCTCGTCGCCGATGCGGATCGAGCCGGAGTCCGGCGTGTCCAGGCCGCCGACCAGATGCAGCAGCGTCGACTTGCCACATCCGCTCGGGCCGACGACGGCGACCCACTCGCCGGCGGTGACCGTCAGCGAGACGCCGCGCAGCGCGGCCCTGGCGCGCTCGCCGCGCCCGTAGGACCTGGCCAGGTCGACGGTCGTCAGGATCGGTGTGTCGGTCGGCGTGCCGGTCGAGGTGGTCGTCGGTGGTTCCATGGTGACCATCGGTCAGGTCCTCCCGTGGCGGGCGAGGCGGGCCTCGACGATGTCGAGCCAGCGCAGCTCGGCCTGCAGGTGCAGCACCGACGCCTCGCGGAGCAGGTCGCCGATGCCGGCGACGGCAGAATCGGCCGGGCCGGCGCCCGGCGAGGTGGAGCTCGGGTCGTAGGAGGTCGCGTCCGCGTCGCCGTCGGCTCGGCCGGACGGCGTGGCCTCCGAGAGCGCCCGCAACGCCCGCAGGCAGCGGGTCCGATGGGCCGCAAGGGTGCGCGAGACGCTGCCGGCTTCGACGCCCACGGTGCCGGCACGGCCGGGTGCGCCGGCGACGGCGTTGTTGGCGTCGTAGATCAGGCCGGCGACGAGTCGCTGGACGACGTCGCTCTTGCCGACGGGCAGGTCGCTCGGCTCATCCAGCCAGCCGCGCAGCGCCTTACGGCCGGTGTCGGTGAGTTCGTAGACCTTGCGGTCCGGGCCGTCGGTGCCCTTCTCGACGTGGTGCGCGACGCTGCCGTCGCGCTCCAGCCGGGTCAGGGTGACGTAGATCTGCCCGACGTTGATCGGCGGCGCCACGTCGCCGAACAGCTCGTCGTGCGCGCGCTTGAGCTCGTAGCCATGGGCCGGCCCGCGGTCCAGCAGGGCGAGCATCAGGTACCTCACGGCACCGCGGGTGGCGGCTCCGCGGGCGATGCCGCCCCGGCCGGACCTACATAACGGTTCTGCATAACTGTTATGTACATCCGTTAGGTACTGCCGTCAACACCCTGTACCGCAACGGCAACCGCCTTGATCGGCACTGTCGGGCCCACGCCAACACCCTCCGTGGGCGGCTCGGCCATCGCCCGCCTACTTGGGCTGCATCTCGCGCGGCCGGATTGGCCGTCCGCGGTCGATGACGGTGTGTATTCGCTCGCTCAGATGCCGCGGTTCGCTACCGGGGCGGGCGGCGGGTGGTGTTTCCGTGGCTGGCTGGGTCCCGGCACGGGGCGGCTGTACCACTCAGCGGACCGTCCCCAGCACTGGCCACCAGGTGAGCGAAGGCCGGCAACACCTGGCGGCGCAGTAACTATGGTGTCGGTCAATTGGGAAGAGCTGGTTATCGCTTCCAGCTGTGGTTACGGACGGGCAGGATCGGGTGGGTGCGGACACGGCCGGCATCTGACGATGACTGGCCTGGAATCTGGCCGATTTGGCACAAAACGGCGTCAACCGGTGACTTGCTGATGTGGCGTCCGGATACCCCGGAGGCTGAGGCACGGAAGGTGTGGATGCTGCCACCGCCGGCGATCGTGCTCGTAATGGAGGACGACACGGGGGACGGCCGGATCGTGGCTACGGCGCAGATCACCCCCGCGCAGGCCGGTCTCGGCGACCACGTCGCGCAACTGGTCTTCATGGCCGACCTGGCTCGAGCCGCCGAGGGGCTGGAACGGGAGATCGCCCAGGCGGCGATCGAGCACGCCACCGAGCTCGGCTACCGGGCGATGCAGTCCACCGCCGTGGTCGCGGGCAACACCAGGATGGTCGCGATCTGGCGGGTCCTCGCGTTCCGCGTCATCGGCACGCTGCCGTCAGCCTTCCGCCATCCCTACAGCGGTGACGTCGACCTCTACGTCATGCACCGCTTCCTCCCATACCGGACCTACCGCCCCCGCCGCCCCGACTAGTAGACGAGTAAGTCCGAAGCGTGGACGGCCGCAGGCCTCACGGGCCTCATGGGCCTCACGGGCCTGACGGGCGTCGAGGCAGGTCGACGGCGGCTGGTCAGACCCGCCGCACGTCGAAGGCCCGCCCCGCCGCAGCGGACCGGCCGACGCGCGCGTCTACTCATCACCTGTGGGGCCGACAGGCCCGTACCAGGCCCCACAAGCGATGCCCGGATCCGCGGACACCTGCCGGGTTACCGGGACGACTCGCCGATCTTCTGGGTGATGGGCGCTGGGTCCGCGTTCGTCCGGGTATCCCAGTGGGGATGTTCGGTGGTCGCCCACCAGGAGGGGACGTAGCCGGTGCGCATGCCGGCGCGGGCGACCGGGTCGCGCGACGCCATCCACAGATGGCCGCAGGCCGCGAAGAAGATGCCGTAGGCGAACAGGTCGTGGACGAACGTCGCGCCGGTGCGGTAGCGGTCCGGCAGGTTGAGGTCGGCGCCGAACCACATCAGCAGGCCGGTACCGAGGAAGACGACGATCGAGCCGGCCACGCCCGCGGCGTACAGCTTCTGCCCGGCATTGAACTTGCCACCGAGCAGGATCTTGCCGGAGTTCTGGGCGCCTGCTGCCGAGACGGCGGCTGCGGCGGTGGTGGTGATGGATGTGGATGTGGCCGGCGGCCGGCGGCGGAGGCGGCGCGCGGGGCCGACGATCAGGTGGTCGCGCAGCCAGGCGCCGTCGGCGGGGCCGAAACGGTTGAGCTCGGCGGTGTCCCGCCGGAAGCCCGCACCAGATCTGTCCCGGAGCCCCAGCCCAGCCAGCCAGCCGAGCAGCGTCGGGACGGGCAGTGCCAGGCCGCTGTAGAGGTGGACGGTCATCACCAGCGGCCGCCGGCCGAACAGGATCGCGAACTGCGGCACATAGAGCACGGCGGCGGTCGCGATGCACACGCCGAACAGGAACGCTGTCGTGCGATGCACCCACCGGGTGCTCAGCCCGAACCGCCGGATCTCACCCGCACGTGTTTCCGCCGCGGCATCCTCATGCTCTGGGCCCATGTCATGCTCCCGGCCGACGTCGTCATGCTCCCGGCCGACGTCGCCATGCCCTCGGCTCATGTCGCCGTCCCGGCTGTCGTCCAGCTCCGCTGGCGGGCGTCCACGGCTCACACCGGCTGGTCGTCGCGGCCGTTGGACTTGCCGATCCAGGCGTCGACGTCGTAGCCCCGGACCTCCCACCAGCCCGGATCCACTTGGTCGACCAGCTCTATCTCGCCCAGCCATTTGATCGACTTGTAGCCGTACATCGGGGCGACGTAGAGGCGGACCGGCCCACCATGTTCGTAGCTGACCGGTCCATCCAGCATGCGAAGCGCCACCAGCACGTCCGAGCGCCGAGCCTGCTCGATCGTGAGGCTCTCCGTGTAGAGCCCGTCGAAGGAGCGGAAGGTGACCGCCCTGGCCGTCGGCTGGGTCTCGACCCGGTCGAGCAGATCGGCGAGCCGGACGCCGGACCAGTGGACGTCGCTGACCCGCCAGCCGGTCACGCACTGGAAGTCACGGGTCATTTCGGTCTGCGGCATCGCTTCCAGCTGCGGGAGCGTTAGCGTCATCGGCTGGTTCACCAGGCCGTGCACCTTGAGCTGATAGTCCGCGGCGGACAGGTGCGGCACCGATGACGCCACCGTGTAGATCTCGAAACCGGTACCCGGGATCAGCTCGGTGAGGCCGGTCGGGTCGCTTCGGCGGAGCGGCGCGGTGACCTTGTCGACGGCCTCTTCGACCTCGGCGCCCACGGCGACCCCGGCGGCGCCCAGGGCGATCAGCCCGAGCACCACCCGGCGACCAACCGGCGAGCCCTCCACCACACCTTCAGTGAACACCGCCAGGCTGCCGATACGCGCCCAGCCCCTTGCAACCGTTCGTATTTCGTAATGGCTCGGCGCCACTGGTACGCGGACCGGAACGCGGTAGCTGGTGGGCCGGGCCGGCAGCCCCGCCCACCAGCGGACCGGCCACGGTCACGAGGCTTGGCCACGGTCGCGGGGCCTGACAACGGTCCCGGAGCCCGACGACGGCACATGGTCGGCCGTGGCTACGCGGTGACGTCCCGCCGCGCCAGGCTGGTGACACCGGCCACGGCGAGTGCGACCGCGTAGAGGATGCCGAGCAGCAGCGTGCCGCGGTAGCCGGCGACATCGCTGCCGCCCGTGCTGATGTTGGCGAACACCAGGCCGGGCAGGTACTTGGTCGCGTCCGGCCAGGCGTTCTCGATGATGTGCTCCAGCGGGAACGCCCAGGCGAAGGCGACCAGCACCGCCGTCGTGGTCGAGCGGATGAGTAGCCCCAGCGTCGTGCCGGCCACCGCGAAGAACGTGGTCCCGATCAGCACGTTCAGGTAGTCCTTGCCGGCCCGGCGCAGCGCGTCGTCCGTCCACCACCGCCCGGTGTCGACTCCGCGGATCTGCGCCATCAGCACCGCCGTCGCCGCGCTGATCACGAACGCTCCGACGAGGGCGACCGCGAGCACCGAAAGGATCGCGCCCATGCGGCCGGCGAGCCAGGCGACCCGCCTGGGCTCCCGCATGAAGACCATTCTGATCGTGCCCTGGTTGTACTCGGCCGCGATCATCGCCGCGCACAGCACGAGCAGCAGCAGGCCAGTGAAGGTCGAGGCGATCCGGAAACCGAGGATCAGCCCGGCTGGGGTGGCCAGCGCCGGCAGCGTCGGTAGCAGATTGTCCGGGCCACCCGGCGCCGTGGGCGGCCCATCGTCGGCGAGCGCGAAGCTCAGGACGCTTGACAGGACAGACAACGCGGCGAGCGCGCCCACCGCGGCCACCGTCGACCGCCGCCGCAGCTTGCGCGCCTCGGAGCGGTAACTGCGGGCCACGGTGAGCAGGAAGCCGCCCGCCGGCGACAGGCGTCGGCTGCTGGCGGACGGGCCGCCATCGGCCCGGGCGAGCGCACCACGCGCGCGGTGGTCCCGGCCGCCGGCCGCCTGCCCGCCGGCCGCCTGCCCGCCGGCCGCCTGCCCGCCGGCCGTCTGGCCCGCGGTGGCCTCGCCGCTGGTGACCTGGCCGTCGAGGACTTGGCCGTCGAGGACTTGGCTGTCGAAGGGTGGGGTGGTCAGATGCTGGGCGGTCATGCCGCGTCTCCCGTCAGGCCGGCGCCCCGGGCGACCAGGCCGGTGTAGCGCTCCTCGAGAGTCACCCGGCTTGGGGCGATCTCGACCAACGTGATCCCATGCGCGTGCGCGGCCCTGTTCAGGGTCGCGAGCAACGCACGCATCGCCTCCTGGGGGTCGTCATCGGTCCCCGCTGGGGGCACTCCGGCACCCGTTCCGCCGCCGCCGACAACGCCGACATCGGCGCCGACATCGGCGCCCGCTCCGGTCGCCCGCCTGCCCGCGAACAGGCCCGCGGCCACGTCCGCGGGCAAAGTCGCCGTCACCAGGTCGTCGGCGCGGTCGACCGTGAGGCCGAGGCCCGCGGCCAAGTCGGCGAGCATGCCAAGGTCGTCGACGTGCTCGGGACGCAGCGTCACCCGGGACGCGCCGGTCGACAGCAGCCCGTCTGGCGGGCCCTGGTAGGCCAGCTCGCCCCGGTCGACGACGATGATCCAGTCGCAGATCTGCTCGACCTCGGCCAGCAGATGCGACGAGACGACGACCGTCCGTGGCCGCGCGATCATGGCGGAGCCTTGCGCGGCCACGGACCCGCCAGCCGATGTGGTTCGTGGGCGCCCGTCGCGGATCGAGAGGTCGCGGATCAGCTCGCGCATCAGCCGGATGCCCATCGGGTCGAGGCCGTTCGTCGGCTCGTCGAGCACCAGCAGGTCCGGGTCGCCGAGCAGCGCCGCAGCGATCGCGAGCCGCTGCTTCATGCCGAGGGAGTACGACCGCACCTCGTCGTCGGCCCGCTCGCCGAGGCCCACCTCGTCGAGCACCTCCTCGACGAGGCGCGGGTGGTACTGGCCGGCGAGGATCGCCAGGGACTCGAGGTTGCGGCGCGCCGAGAGCCGCGGGTAGAGCGCCGGGCTCTCGATCAGCGCGCCGACCCGGGGCAGGTAGCCGGCCGGCTCGCCGAGCGAGTGGCCCAGGACGCTGCCCTGGCCGGTCGTCGGGCGGACCAGGCCGAGCAGCATCCGCAGGGTGGTCGTCTTCCCGGCTCCGTTCGGGCCGATGAAGCCGGCGACCGCGCCGACCGGGATGCGCAGGTCGAGGTCGTGGACGACCGTCCGCCGGCCGTAACGCTTCGACAGGCCTCGTACGTCGATCGCGGCGGGGCCGGCGCCCTCGTCCGGCCGTGCCGCACCGGAGGACGGCGCAATGACTCGCGCGGTGGCCCGAGTGGCGGCCTGCGTGCCGGTTTGCGTGCCGGCCTGCGCGGCCGCCGTTGCCGGAAGGCCGGTGGGCGACGAGGCGGGCCGGCCCTCCCCGCGTCGCTGCTGCGTTGACTGCGTCATGCCGATCAGGCTCCGCCGTGCGGCGCCTCTCGTCGTCGCCCGAGCGACGACACCCGCGCTACGCCCACCGGCGTACCCGCGCTACGGCGCCGGGCCAGGCCGGTCGGGTGGTTGGCGAGGACGGCGAGCCCGGTGCGGCGGTGTGATCGCTGTTTGTTTGCGCCGTGCACGTCAGACCGCTGGGCGTGCACGGCGCGGCTGGGCCAGCGATCGTCGAGGCGGCTGCGCGGCTGCGCGGCTGCGCGGCTGAGGCGGGTCAGGCGGATCAAGCGGCTGAGGCGGCGATGCCGGCCGAGTGTCGCTAGACCAGGCCGGCCTGGTTGGCGAGGACGGCGAGCTGGGCGCGGTCGCGGGCGTTCAGCTTGACCATGACGCGGCTCACGTGGGTACGGGCCGTGGCGGGACTGATCACCAGTCGGGCGGCGATCTCGTCGTTGGACAGGCCGTGGCCGACGAGCCCCATCACCTCCCGTTCCCGCTCCGTCAGCCCGTGGAGGTCGGGCGCCGCGGGCGCGGCCGGCCGCCGCGCAAAAGCCTCGATCACCCGTCGGGTGACGGCCGGTGAAAGCAGCGACTCGCCGGCGGCGACGACCCGGATCGCCCGCAGCAGATCGGCCGGTTCGCTGTCCTTCAGCACGAAGCCGGCGGCGCCGCCACGCAGCGCCTCGAAGACGTACTCGTCGAGCTCGAAGGTCGTCACCATCACCACCCGGGTGTGGTTCAGCGCCGGGTCCTCGGTGATCTCGCGCAGCGCGGCGAGCCCGTCGAGCACGGGCATCCTGATGTCGAACAGCGCGACGTCCGGCCGCGTGCGCCGCACCAGCTCGACGGCGGCCCGCCCATCCTCCGCCTCGCCGGCGAGCTCCAGGTCGTCCTCGGTCTCGACGAGCACCCGCAGCCCCAGCCGGATCAGCGGCTGGTCATCGGCCACCACGACCCTGATCAACGCTTCCTCCCGCTGGCGGCCCTGGGACCGGTGATGCCTACGCCACGACCTCCTGCGCCCCGCTCGCCGGCACCACGGTCGCTGGCACCGCGGCCACCAGGACCGCCGGCACCGCGGCCACCAGGACCGTCGGAACGGCCGGACCCGCCGACCGGTTGCGCCCGTGCGATGGGGAGCTGGGCGGACACCCGCCAGCCACCGCCCGCACATGGCCCGGCCGTGAGGCGCCCGCCCAGCTCCTCGGCGCGTTCGCGCAGACCGGTGAGCCCGTGGCCCGGCGGTATCTCCGGCAGGACGGCCGGCAGGTCGGGGGCGTCCGCGACGTCGATGGACACCGTGCCATCCCCGACGGCCACCTCGATGGTGACCTGGGATGCGGCGGCGTGCCGCAGCACGTTCGTCAGCGACTCCTGGACGATCCGGTAGGCAGCGAGGTCGACGTCGGCGGGCAGCGTGTCCACCGGCCCGCTGGTCACGGCCTCGACGGGGATTCCACACAGGCGGACCTCGGCGAGCAGACTGGGCAGCCTCCCGAGCCCGGTCAGCGGCGCCCGGTCCGCGGTCCGGTCTCCGGTCTGGTCCGGTGCCCGGTCCGCGGACCCGTCTCCCGTTCGGTCCGCTGCTCCCATGCCGGTCCGGGTAGTCGGCGGCAGGGCCGCGGACGCCTGAAGGGTGGACGCGGCCTGGGTCGGCGGCGGTGGCGACGGCGGTGACGGCGACGGCGGTGGCGGTGGCGGTGACAGCGGAGACAGCCGCTCGGCCGGCGGCGGTTCCGCTGGACCCGGGCGGCTCGTCGACTGGCCGGCGCGGGTCAGGGCCAGAGTGGCGCGCAGTTCGTCGAGTGCTTCGATCGCCGTCCGGCGGACCGCCTCCAGTGAGATCTGCGCCTGCTCGGGCCGGCGGTCGAGCACGTGCAGCGCGACGCCCGCCTGCAGCGAGATGATCGACAGGCTGTGCCCGACGACGTCGTGTACTTCCCGGGCCATGCGCAGCCGTTCGTCGTCGATGAGGCGGCGGGTCGTCTCCTCCTCGGCCTTCGCGCGCCAGGCCCGATGCTCGCCGAGCAGCGCCCCGCCGACGACCGGGAGCAGCCCGGCCAACGGCGCCACCGCCAGCCCGGCGGAGAGGTCCCAGCCGCCACCGCCGTAGCCGCGGAGGAAGCCGGTCAGCTCGCCAGAAGCGATCAGGAGGGTGGCGCCGACCGCGGCGCGGGCGGCGACCCGGCGGCCGCTCGTCCGGCCGACGGTGAGCCCGGTTATCGCCACGGCCACGAAGTACGGGCCGTGCGGGTAGCCGGCGGCGACGAAGGTGCCGACGAGCAGGCTCTGCGCGCCCAGCGCCCACAGCGGCAGCCAGCGGCGGACCAGCAGCCCGGCCGCGATCGCGATGAGCAGGGCGTAACCCGCCGCGTCGACGGGCCGGTCGGACGGGACCTGCGTCTCGCCCCACTTGGACGCGGTCAGCAGGAACAAGGTCGCGAACGCGGCGGTCACCAGCAGGTCCTTCACCAGGAACCGAAGGTTCCGCCGAAGCCACGTTCTGTCCATCCCGGCGACGGTAACCTCCCGAGCCGCCCCTGACATCCCGTCCAACGCGTATCCCGCACTACGCGCGGCGTCGTAGTGCCCGCCACACGGCAGCTGGTCTCGTAACGTCCAGGCGTGTCGCGAGTGCGCTGGCCCGGGGCAGAAGGCTGTGACATTGGTCCGCTCCGTCCGGGCGCCGCGCTCCGGCCCCTTCCCTCGCTTCGCTTCGGGAAGGGACCTCCGCGCGGCGTCCTCCTCCGCGGACGGGTGCTCCGGCGACCTCCGCTGCGGCCCAACCCACGTCGCTTCGCTCGTGGGCCGGGCCTCCGCGGAGGCGCGCCTACGCACCCAGCGCGGTCGCCTGCCACTGCACGTCACGAACTGAGCTACAGCCTGAACGCGTGCGTCACCCCCGCATACAGCCAGTCTCGTGACATTCAAGCGTCACGCGACCGCGCTGGCCCGGAGGCGTGCCTCCGCGGAGGCCCGGCCACGGAGCGAAGCGACGTGGTTGGGCCGCAGCGGAGGTCGCCGCAGGGCACCGTCCGCTCCGGAGGACACGGCCTGGAGGTCCCTCGGGGTTCCTGCCGGATCGGCGGAGCTTGCGGAGCCGATCTGGGAGGTCCGGAAGCGAAGCGAGCAAGGGGCCGTAGGGCCGTGCCCGGACGGAGCGGACCATGTAAAACCTTCCCGCCCGAGCCAGACACTTCTACCCCGAACCAGTACCCCGAGCTAGCCGCCTGCCCTCCTCGTCGAGGGTCTTCCCGGTCGCAATGGCACGATGGCCGTGATGGACAAGCATCTGGGCACGGCTGACACGACGCGCATCTGGGCCGCCGATGAGCGGCCGTTCGCGGAGGTCGTGCTCGAGTGGTACGGGCTGGTGGCCCGGGACCTGCCGTGGCGGCGTCCCGAGGCCGGGCCCTGGGGGGTGCTCGTCAGCGAGGTCATGCTGCAACAGACGCCCGTGAATCGGGTGCTGCCCGTCTGGGAGACCTGGCTCGCGCGCTGGCCCGAGCCAGGAGCGCTGGCGGCCGAACCGGCCGGTGAGGCGGTCCGGATGTGGGGGCGCCTCGGCTATCCACGGCGGGCGCTGCGCCTGCACCAGGCGGCGGGGGCCATCGTCGAGCGGCACGGCGGCGGCGTCCCGGATGACCTTGACGAGCTGCTCGCGCTCCCCGGCATCGGCACGTACACCGCCCGCGCGGTCGCCGCGTTCGCGTTCCGGCAGCGCCACGCCGTCGTCGACGTGAACGTGCGACGCCTGCTGGCTCGCGCGGTCGAGGGGGCGGCGGACGGTCCCGCCGCGGTCAGCCGGCGCGACCTGGTGGCGGTCGAGAACCTGTTGCCGGCCGATCCGGAGATCGCGGCCCGGGCCAGCGCCGCGCTCATGGAGCTCGGCGCGCTGGTCTGCGTGGCCCGGTCGCCGCGGTGCACCGGCTGCCCGGTGCGGGAGCGGTGCGCGTGGCTGCTCGCCGGCAGCCCGCCGCCCGACGGCCCGGCCCGCCGCCCGCAGGGCTACGCGGGCACCGATCGCCAGGTGCGCGGCCGGCTGCTGGCCGTCCTGCGGGACGCGGACGGCCCGGTCGAGTCGGGCCTGCTCGACGCGGTGTGGGACGAGCCGGTCCAGCGCGAGCGCGCCCTGCGCGGCCTCCTCGAGGACGGCCTCGCCGTCGCGGTCGGACCTGGCACGTATGCCCTTCCGGGCTAGCGCACCAAGCTTGGTCCGTCGTGGCACGCCGGGCCGTCAGGGGACACGGTAGCGATAGCCGACTCCCCGGACGCTCTCGATGGACCAGGGGGTCTCGGCCGTGTCGCCGAGACGGCGGCGCAGCCGGCGGACGTGCACGGCGAGCGTGTTCGAGTCCATCTGTGAGGTGCCCCAGACCAGCTCGAGCAGGCTCTCCCGGGGAACCACCCGGCCGGCCCGCTCCAGTAGCACTTTCAGTAGCCGGAACTCCCGCGGCGGAACCGCCACCGGAACGCCGTCTACGCGTACCTGGTGGGCGCCGATGTCGAGAGACACCGCGCCGACCCGGAGCACCTCCGGGTCGGTCTCGCCGGCCTGGCCCGCACCGGAGCGGCCAGCGCTCCAGCCCGCCAGGCCCGGGCCGACGACGCGCGGGCCGTTGACCAGGGCCGTGCCGGCAGCTGGAGTGATCGCGTCCGCGGGCGGACCTGCCAGCGCCAGAACTTCGCTGACCAGATATGGCTTGGCCACGCAGGCGCTCGCGCCGGCCTCCAGCCCGGCCGCGGCCTGCGCGCGGTCGTCCGGGCCGAGTCCGAGCAGGATCGTCATCTCGCCTCGGCCGCGCATGGCCCGAAGCGCCCGGACGACGCTGATGCCGTCGAGAACCGGCAGCGTGGCGCTCACCAGCACTGTGTCCGGGCCCAGCCGGCCCGCTTCGAGGAGGGCGAGCGCGCCGTCGCCGACCACGCGCACCTCGACGCCTCTGGCGTCGAACGCCGCGACGAGCTCGTCCTCCACGTCGGTGTCGGCGATGAGTACCGGTCCGCCGGGTTGGCCCGGTGAGACGGCGGTCCCGGTCGGGGTCAACTGGCCCGCGCCGGTGGGCCGCGCCGGTGGGACCGGCGCGGCGGCGGAAGTGAGTGCGTCCGCAGGTGCGGAGGCACTCACCGCCGTGGCCGCCAGACGATGTACATGTGCCGGCTCCGGACCAGCGGACATACTCAGCCGAACCGTCCGGAGATGTAGTCCTCGGTCCGCTTCTCACTCGGGTTGGTGAAGATCTTGTTCGTCTTGTCGTACTCGATCAGCATGCCGGGCTGGCCGGTCGCCTCGAGCGAGAAGAACGCGGTCGCGTCGCTCACCCGGGAGGCCTGCTGCATGTTGTGGGTGACGATCACGATCGTGTAGCTGCTCTTCAGCTTCCCTATGAGGTCCTCGATCGCCAGCGTCGAGATCGGGTCGAGCGCGGAGCAGGGCTCGTCCATGAGCAGCACCTGCGGCTCGACGGCGATCGCGCGGGCGATGCAGAGCCGCTGCTGCTGGCCGCCGGACAGGCCGGAGCCCGGCCGGTTGAGGCGGTCCTTGACCTCTTCCCACAGGTTCGCGCCGACAAGCGACTCCTCGACCCGCTCGTCGAGCAGCGACTTCTTGCGGACGCCGTTGAGCTTCAGGCCGGCGATGACGTTCTCGTAGATGGACATCGTCGGGAACGGGTTCGGTCGCTGGAAGACCATGCCGACCTGGCGGCGCACGTTCACCGGGTCGACCCCGGGCCCGTACAGGTCCTCGCCGTCCAGCAGCACCTTGCCCTGGACGCTCGCGTTCGGGATGACCTCGTGCATGCGGTTGAGGGTCCGCAGGACGGTGGACTTGCCGCAGCCGGACGGGCCGATGAAGGCGGTGACGTTCTTCGGCTCGATGGAGAGGTTCACGTTCGCCACGGCCTTGAACTTGCCGTAGAAGACGTTCAGCCCCTGGATGTCGATTCGGGTGGCCATAGCTACCTCTGCTACCTGAGCCGTCGGGGCTCGGTCGACGCGAACGGGGTACTGGTGAGGTCGGCCTCGCCGACCAGGGAACTCGTGATTCGGCGGATTGCTGAGATGGTGCTCATCGGCCCGATCAGACCCTGGTCCGCCGCGCGACGAGACGCGCGATCAGGTTCAGCAGCATGACGAGGATGATCAGAGTGAGCGCCGCCGTCCAGGCGCGGTCGTGCGCCCACTCCTGGGGCTTGGCGGTCTCGCTGAAGATGTACAGCGGAAGCGCGGACTGGTGGCCCGAGAACGGGTTGTTGTTGATGGAGTCGTTCCCGAAGATCGTAAGCAGCAGCGGCGCCGTCTCACCGGCCACGCGGGCGATGGCCAGCATGACGCCGGTCACGATGCCCGGCAGCGCCGTCGGGATGACGACCTTCAGGATCGTCCGCCACCGCTCGACCCCGAGCGCGTAGCTGGCCTCCCGCAGCTCGTTCGGGACCAGCTTGAGCATCTCCTCGGTGGAGCGCACCACCGTCGGGATCATCAGGATGATCAACGCGAGCGAACCGGCGAATCCCGTCTGCGGCGCGCCCAGAACGATCAGGTAGAAGGCGTAGATGAACAGACCGGCGACGATCGACGGCAGACCGGTCAGCACGTCGACGAAGAAGCTGATCGTCCGGCTGATCCGGCCGCGGCCGTACTCGACCAGGTAGACCGCGACCATCACGCCGAATGGCACCGCGATGAGGCTCGCGATGGCGATCTGCTCCAGCGTGCCGATGATCGCGGCGTTGGCACCGCCGCCGTGGTCGCGGGCGCGGACTCCCCGCATCGAGTGGGTGAAGAAGTCAGCGTCGAAGCGCGCGGAGCCCTTGGCGATCACCGTCGCGATCACGGAGATGAGCGGGATGATCGCCAGCAGGAAGGCGCCGATGAGCAGCGTCGTCGCGAACCGGTCCCTGGCCCGCCGGCCGCCCTCGATCAGGGTGGAGGCGACCGTCTGGCCGGCCGCGTAGAGCAGCAGCGCGAGCAGGACGATCTGGATCTCGCTGTCCATCGACGTCGTGAAGTACAGCAGTAGCGAGATGCCGACGGCCGCGACCGCGATCACCGGCAGCATGAACGCTGGCAGCTGGTTGCCACGCAGATGGAGCTTGTCGGCGACGGGGACGCCCTCCGGCGCCACTTCGGTGACGGTGCTCATGCCGCGGCCCCCGAGAACTCGGCCCGCCGGGCGATGATGGCCCGCGCGGCCATGTTGACCAGCATCGTGACGATGAACAGTACGAGACCGGACGCGATCAGCGCGCCGCGGCCGATGTCGTTGGAGTCGCCGAAGCCGTTCGCGATGTTCGCGGCGATCGTGGTTCCGGCCGGCTCCAGGATGTGCAGCGAGGTGGTGAACGACGCGGGCAGGACCATCGCGACCGCGATGGTCTCGCCCATCGCCCGGCCGAGGCCGAGCATCGAGGCACTGATTACGCCGGGCTGGCCGTAGGGCAGCACGGCGGTGCGGATCATCTCCCAGCGGGTCGCCCCGAGGGCGAACGCTGCCTCCTTGTGGGTGATCGGGACCTGCTTGAAGACCTCGCGCGAGATCGCGGCGACGATCGGCAGCACCATGATGGCGAGGACGAGACCGGCCACGAAGATCGACCGACCGACCTGGCCGCTCGAGGTGCTGAAGATGCCGATGTCGTCCGGCGCGTCGAAGACACCGGCGATCAGAGACACGACCACCCCGACCACCAAGCCCAGGGTGATGAGCGTGCCCGGGGAGAGGCTGGCCGAGGGCGAGGCGCGCAGGATCAGGCCGATGGCCAGGCCCAGGACCGCCCCGGCAAGCGGGGTCCAGGGGAACCACGGAAGGTACTGGCTCAGCCAGAGCTGGGTGCCGGTCAGGTGCGGCGCGAGGACGATCAGGCCCCAGAGGCCGTAGACGACGCTCGGCACGGCGGCCAGCAGGTCGACGATGTAGCCCAGCGCGTCACCGACCCGGCGGGGCGCGTAGTTCGTGATGAACAGCGCGATCCCGACGGCCACCGGTACTGCGATGATCATCGCGACGGCGGCCGTGACGACGGTGCCGAACAGCAGCGCGGCGATGCCGAACCGCGGGTTGCCGGACTCGTTCGGGAACCACGTCTTGGTGGTGAAGAAGTTCGCCTTGTTCTCGCCCAGCGCGTCCGTCGCCTTGAGAACGAGGAACAGCGCGATCGCCGCGATCAGCGCCAGCAGCAGGAAGCCACAGAGGCGCGTGATGTTCTTGAAGGCGGTGTCGGCGAAGCTGACCTTCGCGTTGGCGCTGCTGCTGGTGACCGTGGTCTCGGGAAGCGGCTCACCGCCGCCGGCCCCCGCCGGCTCGGCCGCCGCCGCGGCGGCCACCAACCCGGCCGTCTCGGCGGCCGGTTCCTTCTTCGCGTCGACCTTCGCGTCGACCTTCGCGTCGACGCCGTCGCCGCTGGTGGCTGTGGTCTCGGGAGGGGACTCACCGCCGCCGGTCCCCCCTGGCTCGGACGGCGCCGGGCCGGCCGTCTCGGCGGCCGGATCTGTGGTCATCGTCCCCTCCTGATCCTCATGATTCGGGCTCTGATCGGGTCCAACGTTCGAGCGCCCACCTGGAACGAGGCGTGGTCTCGTCCTCGGGCCAGGCCAGTCGGAAGACCTGCGCCGCAGGCGCGTCAGCAGCGGCGGCGGCAGGCGGCCAGCCGGCCGGCCGTGTTCGTCGGACCGGCGAACGTGGCGAGCCGCGGCCGGAGCGCATGCCCCGGCCGCGGCCGCCTCAACGCACAGATAGGTCGTAGCGACCCGACCCTCCCACCGGATACCCGTTCACCGAACGGCCATCGAAACGGCGACGGATATCTGGACGGGAGGGCACTTCAGTGATCCACGGGACAGCGGCCGCCGGATGCAGACAGGAAGATCCTTCTGGCATGCCGTTGGCCCTCCTATGGGGTGAAGGTCAGCTCAGGGTGCCGACGACCGTCTGGACCTTGGTCGCCACCGAGCTCGGGAGCGGCGCGTAGCCCAGGTCGGTGACCGCAGCCTGGCCGGCCTCCGACGAGGTGTAGGTGAGGAAGGACTTCACCAGGGCGGCCTTGCCGGCGTCGAGGCCCTTGGTGCAGACGATCTCGTACGAGACCAGGTACGCCGGGTACGCGCCCGGAACCGCGGTCTTGTAGTCGAAGGTCAGAACCAGGTCGGTGTCGTCCTTGGTGGTGGCAGTGGACACGCCCTTGGACGCGCCGTCGGTGCTCGCCTCGACGAACTCACCAGCGGCGTTCTTCAGCTGGGCCGACGACAGGCCCGAGTTGTCGGCGTACGACAGCTCGACGTAGCCGATGGCGCCCGGGGTCGACTTCACGATGGACGCGATGCCGTCGCTGCCCTTCGCGCCCTGGCCGCCGGTGGCCTTCCAGTCGGAGCTGTGGTCGAACGTCCAGTCGGCGCCGCCCGCGCCGGCCAGGAATTTGGTGAAGTTGTCGGTGGTGCCCGAGCTGTCCGAGCGGTGCACCGACGCGATGGCGGTGTCCGGCAGGGTCGCGCCGCTGTTGTCAGCCGCGATCGCCGGGTCGTTCCACTTGGTGATCGCGCCCGAGAAGATCTTGGCGACGGTCCCCGGCGACAGCTTCAGGTCCTTGACGCTCGACAGGTTGTACACGACGGCAATCGGGCCGACGACCATCGGGATGTCGGTGACGGTGCCGCCGGTGCAGCGGGCCGCGGCGTCGGTCTTCTGCTGTTCCTTGATCGCGGAGTCGGAGCCGGCGAAGTCGACCTGCTTGTCGATGAACGCCTGACGGCCGGTGCCGGAGCTGGACGACGCGTAGGCGACCGTCGCGCCCTTGCAGGCGTCCTGGTACGCGCTGATCCACTCGTCCATGGCGTTCTTCTGCGCGGACGAGCCGCCACCGCTGATGCTGCCGGTGACACAGTCGATCTTCGGCTCGGCGGCGGCCGAGGCCGACCCGGTGCCCGAGGTCGACGGCTCGTCACTGTTGTCGTCCGAACCACACGCCGCGACGCTGACGCTCAGCAGTGCCGCGACGGCAATGCCGGCGGCAGCGGACTGACGCTTGCCTACCTTCACGAGTAGCCCTTCTTTGTGGCGCCTGGCGGCGCCTGCCCCCAGCGGTCCCGTCCGGACCACCGGTGGAACATCGAAGCGGCCCACAGTGAATCGGAGATGAACAGACCCGAACACAAACCGGACACACACTGGAACAGCTACCCGTTTATGATGATCCCGGGCCGACTCCCCGCAGAACCTCCATGACGGCTACAGTACGTAGCGAGATTTCCCAGTTGGCGCACGGACGGACTACGCGAGGACCACGATCAACGTGGTGGCGACAGTTCGGGCCCACGACTTCAGCGCCACCTTCGAGCCGGCCACAATCGCCGGCCGAACCGGGCCGCAAACTCCCCGACTTCCCGAACGCGTTCCCGTCGCGGTGGCCGACGGGCCGACAGCCAGCAACTACACAACGCAATCGACCATGAGCTGTGCGCTGCCGAGCGCCCCATCTGCCCCGAGATCGCCGTTTACCGAGCGGAAACTCGGCCTGATTGCCGAAAAGCAAACCAACGGTTGCTGACAGCATGCGTCTCGTAGCCATCGGTCACAAAACGACGTCGGCCCCGCATGGATCCCTCCAAGGGGATCCGCCGGGTCGACACCTGGCGTCATTGGCAGAAGGAGACGTGTGTGGACGACGACACGTGTGTGGACGACACCGGCGTTCTCGCCCCGGAACCGGGGCCTCTCACGGAACTACCCCGCTCGTTGGCCGAGGTGGCGACGGCGTACGACGGGAGCACGACCGAGTACGAGCTGATTCTCGCTCCCGGCGCGACGGCAGCCGACATCACCGCGGCGATGATCCTCATGCCGCCCGCGGCGGCCCTCGTACAGCACCGCGGCGACGCCATGGTCTCGCTCGTCTTCGAGGAATCGGCCCGCTCACCCGGCGGCGCGACCGTCTGGGCGACCGGCGGGGAACCAGACACCCCCGACAAGCGCGACGACATCGGTGCCGGTGACGGTCACGGTGACGTCGGTGACGTCGACCTCGGCGATCCCGGTGACATCCGTGACGCCGGTCATGATGGCGACGGCCACCTACAGGACGCCTACCAGGCCAGACAACCCGGGCCGTGACGCGCGACGCGCACCCGGCGGCCGTCGCCGGCACCTGACGTCCCCGAACACTGGCGGAGCGGCTGACGAGGGGCACCGCCCTCAACAGCTACCCAGGGCAATATCGTAGAGCCGTGGCAGTGTTGACGCCTCGTTCCGAGGGCTTCCCCCGCTGGTATCAGGACGTGATCGCCAAGGCCGAGCTGGCCGACAACGGCCCGGTCCGGGGGTCGATGGTGATCCGACCGTACGGCTATGCGCTCTGGGAGCGGATGCAGGCCGACATCGACGCCCGGATCAAGGCCGCCGGCGCGGTGAACGCATACTTCCCGTTGTTCATCCCGGAGAGCTACCTGCGCCGGGAGGCGGAGCACGTCGAGGGATTCAGCCCCGAGCTCGCCGTCGTCACTCACGGCGGCGGCAAGGAGCTGGAGGAGGCCGTCGTCGTCCGCCCGACCAGCGAGACGGTCATCGGCGAGTACATGGCCAAGTGGACGCAGAGCTACCGCGACCTGCCGCTGCTGCTCAACCAGTGGGCGAACGTCGTCCGCTGGGAGCTGCGCCCGCGCCTCTTCCTGCGTACCAGCGAGTTCCTCTGGCAGGAGGGGCACACCGCGCACGCCGACTACGCAGACGCCGCTGCCTACGCACGCCGGATCGCGCTCGAGGTCTACCAGGACTTCATGGTGTCGACGCTGGCGCTGCCGGTCTTCGTCGGTCGCAAGACCCGCAAGGAGCGGTTCGCCGGCGCGATCAACACCCTCACCTGCGAGGCGATGATGGGCGACGGCAAGGCGCTGCAGATGGCCACCAGCCACGAGCTCGGCCAGAACTTCGCCAAGGCCTTCGACATCGACTACCTCGGCGCCGACGGCGCCCGCCACCTGGCCTGGACGACCTCGTGGGGCTCGTCCACCCGGATGGTCGGCGGCCTGATCATGGCTCACGGCGACGACGCCGGGCTGCGCATCCCGCCGCGGCTGGCGGCCACCCAGGTCGTCGTGCTCCCGGTCCGGGACGCCGACGCGGTGATCGCCGCGGCCACCCAGGTCACCGACGCGCTGAAGGGCGCCGGGGTGCGGGTGTCCTTGGACACCCGGCCGGGGCTGTCGTTCGGCCGGCGGGTCACCGACTGGGAGCTCAAGGGCGCGCCCGTCCGGGTCGAGCTCGGCCCGCGCGACCTGGCCGCCGGCAACGTCACACTGGCCCGCCGCGACACCGGCGAGAAGGTGACGGTGCCGCTGCCGGAAGCGGCCGGCCGGGTCACGGCACTGCTCGACGATGTTCAGGGCACCCTGTACCAGCAGGCGCTCGAACTGCGTGACTCGCGCACCACGGACGTCACCTCGCTGGCGGAAGCCGTCGAGGCCGCCGCCACCGGTTTCGCCCGGCTGCCGTGGCACCTGGTCGGCGACGACGGCGAGGAGCGCCTGGCCGAGGAGTCGCTGACCGTCCGCTGCATCCAGAACCCGGACGGCACCCTCCCGGTCGGCACGGACGACACCGACGACCTCGTCTGCCTGGTGGCCCGGGCTTATTAGATTGGTCCGCTCGGTGGCGTGCCGCTGCACGCCACCGAGCCCCGAAGCCGCGTCTCCGCGAGGCAGGGTGGAGGACGCGATGGCCTTTCCGAACGGAGCTTCCTGAACACCGATGTCGCGACCCGCGAGAGCTGATAGAACGGCATTTCAATGATCGTTCCGATCTCACCGGTGCCAGGCAAGACCACGTGCTCAGGTCTAGATCGAAGACGATATACAAAATGGAACACGCTTTCAGGTAGTCTTGGAAAGTGGCGAAAGAGGAGACACTGCCGCAGCCGGTCAGCACGATGACGCCGGCACAGCTCGCGCGCCGACGCCGGCTCACGGACGCGGTCATCGAGATGATCGACCAGGTGCCGCCGGACCAGCTGCAGATGCGTGACGTCGCCGAACGTTCCGGGGTCGCGCTCGGCACGGCGTATCGCTACTTCTCCTCAAAGGACCACCTGCTCGCCGCGGCCTGGGCCGACTGGCAGCGCCGGCTCACCGACCGGGTACGCGCCGAGGTGGCCCGCGACCATTCCCGCGGTGGCAACGGCGCCCCGCCGTCCGGTGTCTGCACCCGCGTCATCGCGTTCCTGCACCGCGAGCTGCGGGCCTTTCAGCGGCATCCGAACTTCGCCCGCCTCGTCGCCCGTGTCGAGGTCGCCATCGACCCGTTCGCGAGCGAGGAACTGGCCGGCCTCGCGGAGGACAACCGGGCCGCCCTCGCCGCGCTCATGGAAGAAGTTCCGCCCGAGGTGGCCCGACCCGCGATGATCGCCATCAACGCCACGCTCGGCGCCGGTCTCATCTCCTGGACCGCCGGACGCCTCACGTTTGCCGACTTCATCCGTCAGCTGGAGGACGTCACCCGGCTGATCCTTGGCCCATACGAAAACCCCTCATCGGCCTGATTTCTCATCATCTTGGGTACTTATCCGCCGGTCGGACGGATGACAAAAATCAGACAAAGGGGTCAGGTGCCCCCGGCCGCGCTCCAGGATTGCCAGCAGGGTGGGTACAGATCGCCCGCATCGGATTGATCCGGACACGGCGGGTTTCTGGAGCAGCCGCACCCGTCACGCGAGCCGCGACGGCCGACGGCCCGTTCCCACTGCTGTCCATCGGTCGACCCGGCGGGCAGCCAGCTGGAGGGAACACATGAAGATTCGCCTGACCGTCACGCTGCCGCTCGCCGTGGCGGCGATCGCGCTGACCGCGACGGGCTGTTCACAGAAGGCACGGGAGATCGGCCGGGACGCGCCGGTGGCCAGCCACGACGACAAGCCGGCCCGCGTCATCAACATGCCGGACGGTTTCTCGAACGTCAGCGCCAAGTGCGACGGGCCCAACATGGTCTACGTCGTCTACCACGGCAACAGCCCCTACGGGTCGATCGCGATCGCGGCGAACGACCCGCGCTGCGCCGGCGCCGCCCGGTAGCGCGCCGGCTGGGTGGCTCGGTGGGGTGGCGAGCCCAGCCGGCGCCGTCGGCCTGGAGGCGCTGGAGGCACTGGAGGCAAAGTCAGGCGCCCCGAATCCGTGACCAGGCCGCCCCGACGCGCGGACCGACCGCGCTCACGTCGGGAGGTAGGCGTTGGTCACCACGTCGGCGGCCGTCACCGGCTTGTCGATCAGGTGCTCGGCCGACATCCAGTCGGCGAACGACTGCCAGGACGAGACGTCCTGGCGACCGAAGCCGGCCGGGTTGCGCAGCAGCGGCACCGTGGCGTCGACCATCTTCGGCAGGACCTGCGGGTCATAGCCGTCGGCGACGGCGGCGATCGTCTTCGCGGCGGCCGCCGGGTCGTCGAGCACGGCGGCGTTGCCGCGGGACAGCGCACTCAGGAAGTCACGCACCAGCTTCTGGTACTCGGTGTCGCGCGCGAGCCGGCTGGCCTGGGCGATGACGACGAGCTCGGCGTACTCCGGCACGCCGGCCTCGGTCACCGGAATGACCGTCGGGTCGCGGCCGTCGGCCGTGAGCTGGACGGCCTCGACGTTACGGAAGCCGCCGAGGGTCGCGTCGACGTTGCCGGTGACCATCGCGGCGAGCAGGTCCTGGCCGACGTCGACCTTCGTCACCGAACTTTCGGCGACGTGGTTGCTGGCCAGGATCGTCGTGAGGAACGCGTCCTGGGTCGCGAGGCCGGCGGTGGCGACCTTGGCGCCGGCCAGGTCCGCGATGGTGTGTACCCGGGACTTTCCGGTGGCGATGACCGAGGTCAGGGCCGTCGGCACCAGAGCGCCGACGGCCACCACGTCCAGGCCCTGCGAGCCGGCGATGATGGTCTCCGGCTCGTAGGAGATCCCCAGGTCGATCTTGCCGGTGCTGACCAGCTTCGTGGGGTCCGACGGGTCGGATGGCGGCTGGAGGGTGACGTCGAGGCCGGCGGCTTTGAAGTAGCCCTCCTCGCGGGCCGTATAGAGCGCGACGTGGTCCGGGTTGGGATCCCAGTCCAGCAGCACGGTCGTCTTCCGCGGCTTCGCGTCCCCGGACGGCCCGGCGGACGCGCCGCCGTCGTCGCTGCTGCCGCCGCAGGCCGACAGGGCGAGCAGCGCCGTCACCAGCGCCGAGCCGACGGTGAGGGTGTGCCTGCGTCCGTGGTTTTGGCTGCGGTTTTGGCTGCGGCTGTGGTTGATTGTCGATCGCCGAGCTCTCATGTGGTGGTGCTTTTCCTTTCGTGGGCCCAGCCGACCAGCACCCGCTCCAGCGCGGTGACCAGAATGAACAAGGCAATGGACATGGCTGACAACAGAATGATCGCGGCAAAGACCAGCGCGCTCTGCAACTGCGGGACCGCCTGGCGCATGACATGCCCGAGCCCGTCGGAGGAACCCGAGTACTCTCCGAACACCGCGGCCGTCGAGGCATACGCCGCCGACAACCGAAGCCCGGTGAACAGCGAGGGAAGCGCGGCCGGGAACTCCACCCGAAGGAAGATCGACCACCGAGTGCCGTAGAGGGTACGCATCATCCGTTTGAGGTCGTCGTCGACGACGGACAGGCCGTCGAGGGTGGCCACGACGATCGGGAAGAAGCAGAGCAGCGCGACCAGGATGAGCTTTGGCGTCAGCGAGTAGCCGAAGATGATGGCCAGAATCGGCGCGATCACGACAACGGGCACCGTCTGCGAGCCGATCAGCCACGGATAGAGAGCCGATCGGGCTACCCGCGAGAAATGCAGCCCGCAGGCGATCAGCAACCCGGCCCCGACCGCGATCGCGAACCCCACGACCACCTCGGTCAGCGTCGCCCAGGTGGCGCTTGCCAGCGTCGAATCCCAGCGATCCACGAGCGCGTGGGCCACGGCGCTCGGCGCCGGCAGGATGTAGGCCTCGACGCCGAAGACATCCGTCGCCAGCTCCCAGGCGACCGCAAGCACCACGAGCACCACCGCAGGCGGGACCCATCGCCGAATGCGCCGGCTGATCGGCCTAAGGGTGCGCGAAGCGGCTCCTCGGTCGAGCACCCTTCGGCGGTCCGTGTCCCCGGACTCGCTGGGTCGATGAGCAGGTCGGAGCGTCACGGGCATCCCGTCTCGGACAGCGCCGACGGCTGCTGATCTGAGGATGACGGCTCCACTGACGACAGCACCGCTGACGGTGGCTCCGCTGACGGTGGCTCCGCTGCCCGCTGCTCCAGCGCGGCGAGGACCGCGTCGCGAAGGCCGACGAACTCGGCGGTGGCGAGCAGCTCGCGCCTCGAGCCGGCGACCGGAAGGTCGACGGCGATGCGGGCTGCCACTCGGCCAGGGCGGCCGGTCAGGACGACGACCTCGTGGCCGAGCAGCACGGCCTCCTCCACATCGTGGGTGACCAGCAAGACCGTGCGCGGCTCGGCGTCCAGGGTCGCGCGCAACCAGTCCTGCGCCTCCGCCCGGCTGATCGCGTCCAGTGCGCCGAACGGCTCGTCCAGCAGTAGAACCTCCTTGCCCGCGACGAAGGTGCGCAGAAATGCGACACGTTGCCGCATGCCGCCGGAGAGCTGCCGCGGCCGACGATCCTCGCTACCAGCGAGCCCGAAGCGATCGAACAGTGGCCGGACGGCCGACCGCGCCGCACGGCGCGGCATTCCCTGGTTCTCCAGCGCCACGGCGGCGTTGGCGAGAGCCGAGCGCCAGGGCAGCAGCAGGTCGCGTTGCGGCATCAGGGCGCACCGGGCCAGCCGGCCGGCAGGATCGGTGACTCCCAGCACGTCGACGACGCCTTCGTCTGGCTCGTCCAGCCCACTGATGAGACCGAGCAGGGTGGACTTCCCGCAGCCACTCGGCCCGACGACCGCGAGCCGCCGCCCACTCGGAACCGCGAGGTCCACCCGTTCGACTGCCACGACGTCGACGTAACGGTGAGTAACGCCGGTTAGACGAATTCCGGTGGTGGCAGACCGAGCATCGCCGCGCTCGGCCGCCGCACGATCCGTGGCCGCGCCGTCCGCGCCGGACGAGGCAGGCAACGCGGGCGCGCGCGGAGCCAGTTTGCCGCGCGCACGCCATGCCACGGTGGCCGATACAACCCACCAGCGGCATTCCAGGTCAAGCCGTCCGGTCCGACATCACGTTCACCGACAGGTCATCCGTACCCCCGCAAGGTTGGGTCCCGTCGCGCGAACTCGCCGCAAGCTTGCCTCAGCCGCTGGTTGCGGCCCGCCTGGCCGTGATGAGGACGGTTGCCTCGTCGTGGGCGGAGTGTTCGACTCTGGCTGCCAGGCCATGGCGCTCGGCCGCCGCCGTCAGCGCCGGTGCCTGATCGACGCTGGTCTCGACAAGCAGATGGCCGTCTGGCGCGAGCCAGGCTTCCGCACCGGCGAGGACGCGCCGTAGAACGTCAAGTCCGTCGGGGCCGCCGTCCAGCGCGACGAGCGGCTCGTGCTCCCGGGCCTCCGGTGGCATCAGTCTGATGGCCGCCGTGGGCACGTAGGGCGCGTTGGCGATCAGGACATCGACCCGTCCACGCAGGTCAGGGGGCAGCGGGTCATAAAGGTCGCCTTCATGGACCTGGCCGCCGACGGGTACGACGTTGCGCCGGGCACAGCGCACCGCCGCCGGCTCGATGTCGGCGGCATGCAGTTCGACCCCGCTAGCCCCGTTAGCCCCGCCGACCGCGCCGGCCCCGCCGAGATCGGCAGCGACGACGGCGCCGAGGGCACCGGAGCCGCAGCACAGATCGACTATCACGACCGGGCGCCCGGCACGGCCGACCATGGCTTGCTCGGCGAGCTCGGTCGCGATCCCCACCAGGAACCCGGTGCGATGACGCGGTACGAAGACGCCCTCTTCGAGGGCGAACCGGTGGCCGCGAAACTCGGCCCAACCGAGCACGTACTCGAGCGGAACGCCCGCGGTCCGTCGAGCCACCATGCTGGCGAGATCAGCCGGATCGCCGGCGGCGGCTGCGGCCGAGGCCGCTGCGAGCAGCAGCGCTGCCTCGTCCTCCGCGAACACGCAGCCGGCGGCACGCAGCGTCTCGACGACGCGGGACGTCGCCACGCTGCTGTCAGGGGACGAAGCGCGATCGCCGGAGGGTGCGCCGTCGTCGGGCGCACTCGCACGGCGAGGCGAAGAAAGCGACATCAGAAGCCTTTCGGAGCACCAAAGGGCGCTCGCGTGGCACCGCTACCGACGAACGGTGAAGGCGCGAGGCGAGCGCACCAAGCCTTTCCTGCTTTTCCTGTCTTTCCTGGCGTTGATGGGTCTCACCTCCTCCGGCTGCCTCCGCTGATTTCGCAACATTACCCCAGGCTCAGGGCGCCCAGGGTGGCTGAGGCCGACATGACCTCGTGCGTCAAGCGTCGAGACCCGGAGGCTCCTCGTCCCCGTGGTCTGGCGAGGTTCGGCTGGGTGGTCGAGGGGGCGTGGGTCGTGCGGCTCGCCGCGGCACGCACGTCGGCTCAGCCCGGCGGCTCATCCCGGTGGCCGGCGGGGCGCGCGCCCATACCTCTCAAGACGTATGTCTACGCCTTCAGCGGTATGCCGCGGCCTCGAAAAGATCGGCCGCACGGGCGTCGGCGGCGAACCGAAAGATCCCTAACGTTCTGAGACATCCGGCCGGCGCGCGACCATCCCGATCCGATCAGCGCCGGGATCACGACGACAGACATGAGGTTGACGATGATCGAAGCGCGTGGGCTAACCAAGCGCTACGGCGGAAAGGTCGCCGTAGACGACCTTTCTTTCACGGTCAGGCCCGGAGTGGTGACCGGCTTCCTCGGGCCGAACGGCGCCGGCAAGTCGACGACGATGCGGATGATTCTCGGACTGGACCGGCCGACCCAGGGCACGGTGCTCATCGACGGCCGCCGTTACCGCGACCTGGCCTCACCGGCTCGACACGTCGGCGCGCTGCTGGAATCCAGGGCGATCCACACCGGTCGCTCGGCCAAGGACCATCTGCTCGCGCTCGCCCATACTCACGGCATTCCGCGCCGCCGCGTCGACGAGGTCATCGACCTGGTCGGACTGCGGGACGTCGCCCGCAAGCGGGCCGGCGGGTTCTCTCTTGGCATGGGCCAGCGTCTGGGAATCGCCTCCGCGCTGCTGGGCGACCCCGCGACCCTTATCCTCGACGAACCGGTGAACGGGCTCGACCCCGAGGGTGTCCGGTGGATCCGCGACCTGCTGCGTGGGCTGGCCGCCGAGGGGCGCGCCGTCCTGCTCTCGTCGCACCTGATGAGCGAGATGGCGATGACGGCCACCAATCTCATCGTGGTCGGCCGCGGCCGGCTCATCCAGGAGACGACGGTGGAGGCGTTCGTCCGCGGCGCCTCGGGCAGCCTGGTGCATGTCCGCTCCCCGCAGGCGGCTGAGCTCGCCGAGCTGGTCGCCCGGGAGGGTGCGACGGTCACCTTCACCGCCACCACGGCTGGTGCCACGGCCACGGCCACGGGCATGGCCGTGGCCGGCGCTACGGCCGCCGCCGTCGGTTCTGGCCGGGACTCGGGGGCAGGCGCGGGTTCCTTGTCTCAGCACGGTACGGGGTCGGAAGCGGAGTCGATCGAGGTCGCGGGCCTGTCCTCGGAACGCATCGGACAGCTCGCCCGGGCCTACGGCATCGCGCTGTACGAGCTCACCCCACGCCTGGCTTCCCTCGAGGAGGCATTCATGGACATCACCCGCAACGCGGTCGAGTTCGAGACTATGGCGCCCGCGACCACCCAGGAAGCCCGATGAGTGACATGAATGACCGTCTGTCTTACGACCGTCCGTCGCACGACCGCCGGCCTGGCCAGACTCAAGAACCCATTCCGTCGCAGGGGCCGTCCTCGTCGGTCGCGACCGCGGCGATACCTCTCCAGCCGGATGAAAGCGCCAAGGTGGAGACGGGTACCCGGCACCGCGCAGGGCACCGGGCGTCCCGAACCCGGGTGGGTGACGCTCCGACCGGGGCCCTCGCGGGCGACGTGACGCAGGCCCGGGTGATGCAGTCTGAATGGACGAAGCTCCGGTCGCTTCGCTCCACCCTGTGGACGATGGGGCTGGCCGCCCTGCTTCTCGTGATCCTGGCCGTGCCACTGTGCATTTCGGCGTCCGGGCACTGGAACGTCGCCGAAGTACGGGACGGCGGTCAGGACCCCGTGTACCAGTCCCTCGGCGGCCTCCTACTGGCTCAGGTCGCGGTCGGCGTCCTTGGGGTGCTGACAATGACCGGCGAGTACGCGACAGGCATGATCCGTGCCACGTTTGGGCTGGTGCCAAGAAGGTTGCCGGTGTTGTGGGCCAAGGGCGCCGTCCTCGCCGCGGCGACTTTCCTGGTGATGCTCGTGGCGTCGCTGGTGGCGTTTTTCATCGGCCAGGCCATCCTCGCGCCCCACGATCTGAACGCCACGCTCGGCACTGACGGAGCGGCGCGCGCGGTACTCGGCTGCGCCTTCTACCTGACCGGCGTCGCACTGCTCGGCCTCCTGCTCGGCGCGCTGATCCGCCACACCGCCGGTGCCGTCTCGGCGCTGCTCGGTGCGCTGCTCGGACTTCCACTGATCTTCTCGATGTTCGAACAGCGCCTCGAGTCCGCTCAGCGCTACCTGCCCGCGCTTCTCGGCAACTCGCTCGCGTCGACCAGCCCGACCCGCCTCACCGACCTGCTCACCCCGGGCCGCGCATTCCTGGTGATGTGCGGCTACCTCGTGGCCCTTGGTGTGGCCGCGGCCTTCGCCCTCGTTCGCCGCGACGTCTGAGGCCGTCCGGGGCCGGACACGGCCTCGGGGTTCCTGCCGGGTTCGGGTTCCTGCCGGATCGGCCTCGCCGATCCGGCAGGTCTGCTGGAAGTCCGGACGCTCCGCGCCCGATGGGGCTGGTTTCGGGGATGGCGTGTCTGGCCGGAGCTGGCTTGGTCCGGCGTCGATGAGGTGAGCGCCTGACCTCTAGAAGCTGGTTTTTGCTGGTGCCTCGCCGGAACAGCGCACCGTGGGCGTCTCACGCGTCTCGGTGCCTGGTCACGCCTCCGCCAGGTGGCTCCGAGGGCCAGCGGTTATCCAGGTCTCGGCTCCGCGTTTCTCGCTCCGCGTTCATCCCAGGTCCTGCCCCAAGTCCGTCCCAAGTCCATCCCGATGCCAAATTCTGCCCAGAGGGAGCACCATGAGGCTCATGGCGACGTCAAGCCGCGGGCCAGGCCAGCAGCACCTGCCGGCCGCGCCCGACCTGCCCGACGTGCCCGACGTGCCCGGTGTTGTGTTCGGCCGGCTGCGGTACGGCCGGCTCGGCCGCACGCTGCGCGCCCGTCCCGTGCTCGTCGACTCGATGCTCGCCGTCGCGGTCGGCCTCGTCGCTCTGTTGCCCTATGTCGCCCCGCCACGGCCCCGGATAGTGGGCATTCTGCTGCTCACCTTCGCCGCGGTGGCACCGCTGTGTCTACGGCGTCGCTACCCGGTCGGAGCGCTCGTCGTCTCCGCGGCGGCCTGCTACGCACAGGTCCTGCTGTGGATTCCGTCCTTCGGCACATTCTCCTCGTTGCTGATCGAGTTCTACACGGTGGCGAAATGGTGCTCGCGACGGGTGGCTGCCGTGTCCGCGCTGGCTGTCGTGGTCTGGATCCTCTGGTTCAGCTTCCGGATTCCCGATGTGCGGACGACCGGCCGGGCCGCCGTCATGCTCGTCTTCCTGCCTGCGGCCGTCGCGGCCGGCGTGCTCGGCGGCAATGCCAACACAAGGCGCGCATACGTCGCCTCGATCGCCGATCGCGCCCTGCGCGCCGAACGCGAACGTGACCAGCAGGCCAGGCTCGCGGCGGCCGGCGAACGCGCCCGCATCGCCCGCGAGATGCACGACATCGTGGCGCACAACCTGTCCGTCATGATCGCGCTGGCGGACGGCGCGAGCTACACCCTGCGCGACCTCGTCGCGACCACGGCCGCCCCGGCCGCGCTGGAACCGTCAGTCGAGTCGGAACCGTCAGTCGAGTCGGAGCCGCCGGTCGAGTCAAGAACGTCGGTCGAGTCGGGAACGCCAGTCGCGACGAAAGGCGACGAACGGGTGCTGCTCGCGGCTCGGGCGGTCGAATCCGTCTCGGCGACCGGCCGGGAGGCGCTCGCGCAGATGCGCAGCCTGCTCGGCGTCCTGCGCGACGACGCCGGACCTGTCAGGTCCTCGACCACCGACGCGGGTGCTCCTCACGAAACCGTTGGCCTAGGTGACGTCGAGCCGGCCGTCGTACAGCACAGCGCAGCGGCCGATGGCAGCGGTCGCGGCGGCAGAGCCGGCAGAGACGGTGGTTATGCCACCAGCCAGGACGAGATTCGCGACGAGTTTGCGACGGCTCCACAGCCGCGTCTTGCCGACCTCGACCGCCTGATCAACCAGGTTCGCCTCGCCGGGCGCACGGTCGGCTTCCTCGTCCTTGGTGAACGGCACGAACTGCCCGCGGACGCCGAACTCACGATCTTCCGCATCGTCCAGGAGTCCCTGACCAACGTCCTCAAGCACACGGAAACGGAGGCTCGCGCCGTCGTGAGGCTCGCCTTCGACGCCGACGGCGTCGATGTCGAGATCACCAACAGCTGCTCGGCGTTCGCTGGTGAGACGTCCGCCTCACGGGAAACCGCGTTCCGGGAGACCGCGTCCCAGGAGACTGCCGCCTCCGCCAACCCGGCACTCTCGCGACCGTCTGGCCGGGGCGTCGGGCGAGGTATCGAAGGAATGCGCGAACGTGCGGCTCTGCACGGCGGCCGCCTGGTTGCCGGTCCGATCGACGGCGCGGAGGGCGGGTGGCGCGTCTCGGCGAGAATCAACGCTCCGGCAGCTCATCGGCCGCCGATCGCCACTCAGCGACTCGCCGTGGCGAGCTCCGGCCAAGACCGCGCCGCCGCTTCCGATCCGCCCGCCGTGCCGCCCGCCGTCACGAAGCTGAGGACCGCGACGATGCCTGCCACAGGCCATGACCAAGACCAGGGCCAGGACCAGGTTCTGGGCGGCCAGGCCCGATGACGATCCGGGTCCTGCTGGTGGACGACCAGCCGCTGCTGCGCATGGGCTTCCGGATGGTGCTCGAGTCGCAGCCGGACATCACCGTGGTCGACGAGGCCGGTGACGGCGCCGCCGCCGCGCGGCTCGCCGCCCAGTTGGTGCCGGACGTCGTGCTGATGGACGTACGGATGCCGGGCATCGACGGCATCGAGGCCACCAGGCGGATAGTCGGGATGGGCAGCCCGTCGCGCGTCCTCATCCTCACGACCTTCGACCTGGACCAGTACGTCCTCGCCGGCCTGCGGGCCGGGGCGAGCGGTTTCCTGCTGAAGGATGTACCGCCAGCCGACCTGTTGGCGGCGATCCGGACGGTCGCCGCCGGCGACGCCGTCGTCGCGCCGGGCGTCACGCGCAGGCTGCTCGACGCGTTCGCACACCGCTTGCCAGACCCGGACGCCCAGGTCGGCGAAGCGGCCGACAAGAACGCGGGAAGCGCGGGAGGCAGGGAAGGCGTCGGAGGTGCCGCCGGCATGGGCGGTTCGGCCGCCCATGCTTCCCAGGTCGGCGCCGACCGGCTCGCGCGCCTCACCGGTCGGGAGCAGGACGTCCTCGGCGAAGTCGCCGCCGGCCTGTCGAACGCCGAGATCGCCGCCCGTCTCGTCCTGTCCGAGGCAACGGTGAAGACCCACGTCGGCCGCATTCTCGCCAAGCTGGAGCTACGCGACCGCGTCCAAGCCGTCGTCTTCGCCTACGAGGTCGGCCTCATCCGCCCGTCGGCCAACCCGCCCCGGCACCCAGACTGACTCTGCCGCCAGGCCACCGGGCGCGGCGGCTACGCCGTCAGGCGGGCCTTGACGAGGGCGGCGACCTTGGCGCCCTCGGCGCGGCCGGCGACGACGGCCTGAACGGCCTTCATTGCGGGGCCGATCGCCTTCGGACCGGCGAAGTCGCCGTCGGCGAGCGCCTTCTCGACGATCGCAGCCAGTTCGTCGTCGCCGAGCTGCTTGGGCAGGTAGTCGGCGAGCACGTCACCCTCCGACCCTTCCCTGGTGGCCTGCTCGGCACGCCCGGCGCCGGCGAACGCCTCGGCCGCCTCGCGACGCTTGCGTACCTCGCGGGCCAGCACCTTCTCGACTTCGGCGTCGGAGAGCTCGTGGGCAGACTTGCCCGCGACCTCCGCTTCCTTGACCGCCGACAGCGCCAGCCGCAACGTGGACGTCCGCAGCTCGTCCCGGGCTTTCATCGCAGTGGTCAGGTCGGCACGCAGCCGCTCTTTCAGGGTGGTCATGGTCACCGCAGCCTAGGTCTGTCAAGGGGTTCCGTCATCTCCATTCTCGCCGCGGCGGCCGAGATCGTGGGCACAGCGGTGTCTGTGGCCGGCGCCAACCGTCCCGCCGGTTCTCCTTCCGGTGACGGCGGGTAAGACTGGACCAATGCGAGGGGACATGCCAACCGGGCGCGCCCTGGCGATCCGGGTCGGAACAACGCTCGGGATGATCGGCGCGGCCGCGGTCGGATACGGGGTGTACGAGCACGACTCCTACACGCTGACCAGACGGGAGGTGCCCGTCCTCGCGCCGGGCGCCGCACCGCTGCGCATCCTGCACCTTTCCGACCTGCACGTACTGCCCAGCCAGACCAGCAAGCTGCGCTGGCTCGGCGAGCTGGCCCGAATCATGCCGGACCTCGTCGCACTGACCGGCGACATCCTGTCCCATCAGGACGCATCCGAGCCGCTACGCCAGGCCCTCGCACCGCTCTACGGCTTTCCCGGGGTCTTTGTCCCCGGGAACAACGACTACTTCGTGCCGCGCCCGCGCAGCCCGCACCACTACGTCATGCGCCCCGACCGCCCGGGACCCAGGGGGCCGGCGCTCGACTGGCCCAGATTCGCCAAGGATCTCGCCACCGACTCCGGCTGGCACGACCTGACCCACGTGCGTGCGGTCCTGACCGTGGGCGGCCGGCGGCTGGACGTCCGCGGCGTCGACGACGCCCGCCTGCGCCGCGACCGCGTCGAGCTCGTCGCCGGACCACCCGACCCCGACATCGAAATGGCCCTCGGCCTCTCCCACACCCCAGAGCCCCGCGTCCTCGACGCCTTCACCACCGACGGCGTGCAGCTCACCCTGTCCGGCCACACCCACGGCGGCCAGATCCGCCTCCCGTTCGTCGGCGCCCTCGTCACCAACTGCGGCCTGGACCGTCGACGTGCCCGCGGCATCTCCCGCTGGCACGTCGCCCCGGAAACCGGCACCCTCCACTCGTCGTGGCTGCACGTCTCGGCCGGCCTCGGCACCTCTCCCTTCGCCCCCATCCGCTTCAACTGCCGCCCCGAAGCAACCCTGCTCACCCTCACCGCCGCCCGGTAGCCCACCAGCCAGCTGGGTCCCGTCAGTTCGCTGGGGCCGGGGCGCCGGAACCCCTCGCCCATCGGGTATGCTGACCACCGTTGCACTTCGGGGTGTAGCGCAGCTTGGCAGCGCGCTTCGTTCGGGACGAAGAGGCCGTGGGTTCAAATCCCGCCACCCCGACCAGCATGGGGACGTGATCGCCGATCACGTCCCCATCGTCATACAGCAGCGAAGTACAGCAGTAGGTCACCGCTCGAGACTCTCGCCGAGTCGATCAATCACCTCCGCGTCTTCGCAGACGACAGCTGGGGGTAGACCTCCATCGTCACCTTGAAGTTGGTGTGCCGCAGAATCCGCATCGCCACACGCGGAACGTCGAGGTCCGCGAGCAGCGACGCTCAGGTGCGGCGCGCGCCGGCCTCTGGGCTAACGGTTGTAGGGGAAGCCGAAGACGCCTCCGCCTCGGCCGGGGCCGTTGCCACCGCCGTTCCCGTTCCCACCGCCACCGCCACCGCCACCGCCTGAGTTCTGTGGGGCGGACTGGGCGACGACGCCGCCCGAGGCGATCAGGGTGACCGGCTGGTTGAGGGGAATCTGGGAGCCGGCGGACGGCGACATCGCGAGGACGACGCCGTTCTGGTCGCCCAGCACCTGCACGGCGAATCCCTGGGACTGCAAGGTGGCCGCGGCGTTCGCGACGGTCTGGCCCACCACGTTCGGCAGGACGGCCATCGGCGGCACGGCCTGGGTGTTGTCCGGTGGCGGTAGCTGTTCCACTGGGAGCTTCAGGCCGTCGATGGTCCGGGTCATCGTCCGTGCCCAGACCTTCGTCGGCAGGTCACCGCCGTAGACGTGGGCGTAGCCGAGGACGCCCCGTAGCTGGTGGGTCGTCGGGCCGCGCGGGTCGGCGAGGGTGACCGCCGTGGACAGCTGCGGGATGAAGCCGACGAACGAGGCGGTGCTGAAGTCCTCGGCGGTTCCGGTCTTGCCGGCGGCCGGTCGGCCGATGCGGCCGTTGCCCGCCGCGGTGCCCTGGTTGATGACGCCCTCGAGTACCGAGCTGACCGTGTCGGCGACCTGGGAGTTGAGGACCTGCTCACACTCGTCGGGCTTGCTGTAGTCGAGGAGCCGGTCCGCGCCGCCCACCCGCCGGGTGATGGAGATGATGAACTTCGGGTCGCAGCGCTTGCCGTGCGCCGCGATCGTCGCGTAGGACGTGGCGAGGTCAAGAGTGCTGATCTCGTTGGAGCCGATGACGAACGACAGGTCGGCCGATCCGACGCCGTCAACGCCATGGCATGGCGAGCTGGTCCGCAGGTTCGCGGTCTGCTCCTGGACGCGGCACGAGCTGACGCCCAGGCGACGGGCCATCTCGGCGATCTTCAGGATGCCCACCTGCTGGGCGAGCTGGACGTAGTACGTGTTGACCGAGTGCCAGGTGGCCGTGGTCAGCGAGTACAGACCGGCCTCGTTGGGGTCGGCGTTGGCGATGCACCCGTTCTCCAGCTGGTCGCGATACTTCTCGTCCAGTGGCAGGCACGCCGGCGAGAAGTAGGTCGTCGACAGCGGCATGCCCTTCTCCAGGGCCGCGGCAAGCGCGAACATCTTGAACGTCGAGCCGGGTGAGAAGGATCTCTCGTTGGTCGGGTAGACCTGCTTCGTGTGGAGGAAGTCGGTCGTCGTCTCCGGCGGCTGGTTGTCAGCCGTGTCGCCGAAGTCGCGGTTCTCGGTCAGGGCGAGCACGTTGCCGGTGCCGGGCTGGACGGTGACCACGCCGGCGGCGACCCGGTTGCCCGGCGGGACGACCTCGCGGGCCGACGAGTTCGCGGCATCCTGGGCCACCGGATCCAGAGTCGTCCTGATGGTCAGACCACCCTCGTAGAGCAGCTTGCTCGCAGCGTCCCTGGTCGGCGCGAACGTCCGGTCGTCGAGCAGCCGCTGGCGGACCTCCGAGCAGAAGAACGGCGCGGACGAGTCGGCGCACGAGTCGGCGGAGCGCGGCGGCTGGTTGAGGCCCACCGGCGCCGCCTTCGCCGTCATCACCTCGGAGCCGCTGATGTGCTTGTGCTCGATCATGGCGTCGAGGACCAGGTTGCGCCGCTGGGTGGCTGCCTCGGGGTGCTGCGCCGGGTTGTAGGCCGTCGGGTTCTTCACCAGGCCGGCGAGCAACGCGGCCTGCGGCAGCGACAGCTTCTCGACGTCGATGTTGAAGTACCGTTTCGCGGCGGCTTGGATGCCATAGGCACCGTCGCCGAAGTAGGCGATGTTCAGGTAACGTTCGAGAATCTCGTCCTTGCTGAGATGCTGTTCCAGGTAAAGCGCGTAACGCGCCTCGCGCAGCTTGCGGTCGACGGTCTGCGCGGTCGCGGCCTTCCGCTCCTCTGGAGTGGTCGCCGCCTGGAGCAGCACGTTCTTGACGTACTGCTGGGTGATCGTCGAGGCGCCCTGCTCGACTCCGCCGCTTTCCCGATTGGCGAGATAGGCACGAATCATGCCCCGGTAGTCGACGCCAGAATGCTCATAGAATCGCGCATCCTCGATGTCGATGATGGCATTTCGCATCACCTGCGGCACCCGGGAGAGCGGAACGACCTCGCGATACTGCTCGCCGACCAGGGTCGCTATGACGTTGCCGTGGGCGTCCAGAATCTTCGAGGGCTCGACGAGCGTCGTGACGGTGAGGTTTTCCGGCAGGGCAAGAAAGTCATCGGCGCTGGCCTTCGCCGAGAGGCCGACGAGGCCGACCACCGGGAAGGCGAGCAGCGCGACGACGACGCCGGCGGCGGCGCTCGCGAACAGCAGGCCAGTCAGCCGCTTGAGGATGACAGCCCAGCCCCCGCGCCGCCAGGGCGCGGCTGGGGCGGTCACGCGTGTGCCCACATGGTGTCGGAACCTCCGTCCGCCCCCAGCCCGATCCCCCCACGGATTCACACCACTTGCCCATAGACGCCCGACGGACGCATCGTTCCACCATGTACGGACCACGGAGTGGGCGCGCTATCGAGGGGCGGCGGGGTGAGATTACCTCGTGGGCCTGCCCAGCCGGTGGCGGGCACGGGCGGGTAGTCCGGTGTGGTCAGCGGCCGACCGGGCCGCGGGCGAACCCCGGCCGGCCACTCGGCGCACCCAACGGCCGCCGGTCCGGTTGGCGGACGCCGCCAGCCGAGCTACCCGCCACGGCGGGGTCCCCCTTGATCGCGTGCCGTTCACGCAGGTCAGCGCCGAACGACCGCCGGTGGCACAGGGCGACGGCGACGGCGACGTGCGCGACGGCGCGGGTGACGCGCGGGCACAAGGAGTCGGAGGTGACCTGGCTCAGAAACGAACACGAGACGAACGAGACCGTCTTGTCACAAGGATGACATGAGGACGTCATCAACAACCCTACAGTCTGGTTCCGCATCAATGGCCCGGACTAGTCATACCGATAACCACCCGAGTGGGGTCTGTGCCGTGGCCACGGCACTCCGTACGGTTTCGCACGACGCCAACGACGCCACGTCACCCGCACGGGTCCCCTGACCACGGTCTCTCTCGAAAGGCAGGTGGCATGACCAGAAGCCCAACCCCGACCGTCACCACGACTCGTCGTGGCGGCCCAGGCGGTCTCGTCGGCAGCATCGCCGACGGCGACTGGACCGCCCTGGCAGCCTGCCGGGACGTCGATCCGGACGAGCTGTTCGTCCAGGGTGCCGCGCAGAACCGGGTCAAGACCCGCTGCTTCGGCTGCCTGGTGCGGACCCAGTGCCTGGCCGACGCCCTGGACAACCACGTGGAGTTCGGTGTCTGGGGTGGCATGACCGAACGGGAGCGCCGCGCCTTGCTTCGGCGTCGGCCCGACGTCCGTTCCTGGAGGAAGCTCCTCGCGGACGCCCAGGCGGACCACCGCACCACCTCGGCCGTCTGACAGCTCCCAAGCCCCAACGTTCCCTTCTCAACCGGACCCCGGCGCAGCGTCGCGCGCGGGATCCCGGTCCCAGCCCAGTCGAGGGACATCGGTCCTGACGGGCTCGCTCCTCTTTGCCAGCCCGCATCGCGGGCGACCTTCGGTGGCCGGCATCGCGCCAGGCGTCGCCTCCAGGCGACGTCCGCTCTGGAGACGAGGCAGCTCGCGTCTGGAGACGAGGCAGCTCGCGCGGCCCACGCATGACCATCGCTGCGCGTCACGCCGTCCACGCTGCGCATCGACCGCCGCGCGCGGACCGGCAGGAAAGCCAGGTCTGAAGCTCACGGTACGTGCGCGGCCCAAGGCACACAGGCGAACGCCGCGCTGGCCAAGCCCTCCGGCGGCCACTCCAGTGGCGCGGCCAGCGGAACCTCGCGCACGGCACCAAGGGCGGCACCTAGCACGCGGCATTCAATCGGGCAATCGCCCGATTTAGCCAACCGTCAGCTGGCACACTCAGCCCACTCGGGCGAGACGTTCATCACCCGCCAACGCGTCGCCGATCTCCCGGAGGCCAGCCAGGTCGTGGACGTCCTCGGCCAGGGCCTCGACCTCCACGAGTGGCGTGTCCGGGTGGGCGGAGGTGAACCGCTCCCGTAGCCGGGCCTCCCGCTCGGCCAGCCGCAGCCGATCCGCGTGCACCCGCAGCACGGCGGCGGCCAGCGGATGCTCACCGTGGTCGGCCAGGTTCTCCGCCGCAGCCAGGCTGCGCTCCGCGGTCAACGACCGGCCGGCGCTGTGGTGCATCCGGTTCACCACCAGCCCGGCGAGCGGCATCCCGTCGGTTTCCAACCGGTCGACGAAATAGCTCGCCTCCCGGAGGGCAGCCGCCTCGGGCGCCGCGACCACGACGAAAGAGGTACCCGGAGCACTCAGCAGCCGGTAGGTCTTCTCCGCCCGCTGACGGAATCCGCCGAACATGGTCTCGAGCGCCGCGACGAACTGGCTCACATCAGTCAGCAACTGGGCGCCGATCACCTTCGTGAGAACCTTGGAGAACATCCCGAAACCGACGCCGAGTACCTTCGCGTACGCCCGCCCGCCAGCTTTCGCCGGAGCAAGCAGCAGCCGCAGCAGCCGGCCGTCCAGAAACGCGCCGAGCCGGCTCGGCGCGTCCAGGAAGTCCAGCGCGGAACGCGTCGGCGGCGTGTCGACGACGATCAGGTCCCAGTCGCCGGCGGCGTCCAGCTGACCGAGCTTCTCCATCGCCATGTACTCCTGCGTTCCGGCGAAGGAGCTCGACAGCGACTGGTAGAACGGATTCGCGAGCAGCTGGCGCGCGCGGTCCTCAGGCGCGTGCGCAAGGACGATCTCGTCGAACGTCCGCTTCATGTCGAGCATCATCGCGTCGAGCCGACCGCCCGCCGACTGGTCGACATGCGCCACCTCGCGCGGCGTGTTGTCGAGCTCGGTCAGCCCCATCGACTGCGCGAGCCGGCGCGCCGGGTCGATGGTCAGCACGACGACGGAGCGTCCCTGCTCGGCGGCGCGCAGCGCGAGTGCCGCGGCCGTGGTCGTCTTGCCCACGCCACCAGACCCGCAGCACACAATGATCCGCTCGGTCTCCAGCATCCCGTCCACATCCAGCCGGGGCACTCCCGGCGGCTGCGGACGGATCCGTGCCTGGATCCTGGCTGCCGCGGTGGCCGCCGACGCACCGGAAGCACCGGAAGCACTCGCACCGGAACGTGCCCGGTCCTTGGACAGGCCGGGCTCCTTGGCGGCCGACGGAGGCTTCGCCACCTGCCCGGCCTTCGACCCGGACTGGGACCGGGTCGCCCGTGCCGACTTCGCCGGCGGCGTCTCCGGTGCCGACTTCGTCGGCTGTGCTTCTTGTGCCGACTTCGCAGACTTCGCCGCCTGTGCCGGCTTCGAGCCGTCGGAGGCCGGCGTCATCCGACCATCTGCTGCGCCCGCAGCATCTCCGCGAACCGGTAGAGCATGCCGATCTCCATCCCGTCCGCCGCCAACGGCAGCTCGTACAGCGGCCGGCCGAGCGCCGCCACCTCGACCCGCTGCGCCGCTTCCAGTGCCACCCGTTCGGCGTGCTGCGCGGCCTCCCGCGCGAGCTCGGCGATCAGCTCGGCCGTCGGCTCGACGCCGGCCTCCTTGATGCCGGCCGCGAGCTCCTCGGCGTCGAGCGTCCCAGCCCTGGCCGCGCGCAGCTCCGGCGCGCCCAGCAGCGGCGGGCGCACCATGTTCACCACCACCCCGCCGATCGGCAGGTCGGCCGCACGCAGCTCGGCGACCGCGTCGACGGTCTCCTGGACCGGCATCTCCTCCAGCAGCGTGACCAGGTGCACAGCGGTCTGCCCAGAGTGCAGCACCGCGAGCACCCCGTCAGCCTGGGAACGGATCGGTCCCATCTTCGCCAGGCCCGCCACCTCGTGAGCGACGTTGAGGAACCGGGTGATCCGGCCGGTCGGCGGCGCGTCCAGGACGACGGCGTCGTAGGCCATCCCACTCGGCCGGGTGCCATCCGGCCGGTTCACCGCTTCTTTGATCTTGCCGGTGAGCAGGACGTCGCGCACGCCTGGGGCGATCGTGGTGCAGAAGTCGATCGCGCCCATCTTGCCGAGCACCTTTCCGGCGCTGCGCAGGTTGTAGAACATCTCCAGGTACTCCAGCAGCGCCTCTTCGGCGTCGACGGCGAGCGCGTACACCTCGCCGCCGCCGGGCGCGCTGGCCACCTTCCGCTCCCGGTAGGGCAGCGGCGGGGTGTCGAAGACCTGCGCGATCTGCTGGCGGCCCTCGACCTCGGCGAGCAGCACCCGCTGCCCGCCGGTCGCCAGCGCCAGCGCCAGCGCGCTCGCGACGGTCGTCTTCCCGGTACCGCCCTTGCCGGTGACCACGTGCAGCCGGCGCCGCCACGGGTCGGCTGGCTCCCCACCTTTTCGGTCGCGTTCCGAGGCCGTCACGGCCACGACCGTACCCGCGTCAGCCCCACCCTTCGCCCCGGCGCCGCCACCTCGGTCGACAATCTCGATCACATCTGGCGTGGCCGCGGCCGTCGGGCTCACCGTCGTACCGGCCATCGCGCGCGGTAAAAGTCCAGTTCAGGACGGGTCCTCGGGCTACTGCCGCACCGGCGGCGTGCCGGCGCAGCAAGGCGTCACCACAGGAGCCAGTCCCATGAACGACAGCACTAGAGTCCGGGACATGCAGAAGTGGGAGTACGTCACCGTTCCGGTCCTCATTCACTCCACGAAGATGATCCTCGACAACTGGGGGGAGGACGGCTGGGAGCTGGTACAGGTCGTGCAGGGGCCGAACCCGGAGAACCTGGTTGCCTACTTCAAGCGGCCGAAGGGACAGGCCGGCTCGTGACCGAGCAGCCGGCGGCAGGCGACGGGGTGGCCACCCCCTCCGAGCGGCTGGCCGCGCTCGGCCTCGAGCTCCCCCCGGTCCCGGCACCGCAGGCGAGCTACGTGCCGGCGGTGCGCGAGGGCGCATGGGTGTGGACGGCGGGGCAGCTACCGCTGATCGCCGGGAAACTGACCGAGACCGGGCTCGTCGGCGCCGAGGTGAGCCAGGAGCGGGCCGTGGGGCTCGCCAGGATCTGCGCGCTGAACGCGCTGGCCGCCGCCGCCGAGGCGGCCGGCGGGCTGGACCGGATTCGCCGGATCGTCAAGGTCGTCGGGTTCGTCGCGAGCGCGCCGGGCTTCACCGGCCAGCCGCTGGTCATCAACGGCGCCTCCGACCTGATCGGCCAGGTGTTCGGGGCGGCCGGCCGCCACGCCCGGTCCGCCGTCGGCGTCGCTGCGCTCCCCCTCGGCGCCCCCGTCGAGCTGGAGCTCGTAGCCGTCGCCCATCCCTCCGAGGCGTAGACCCGCCCCCGCCACAGGTGTGAACCGCGGCCGATGAAGGTGCCCATACACACCGCCACCGACCACATCGCGCAGCGTCGTCGGGAGTGCGGCCGATGGTGGTGCTCATAGACACCTTCATCGACCGCACATCGGCGACGGCTAGGCGGCCGGGATCAGGGGCGTGTCGTCCGTACGGGTCCTACCATCGAACATGTGGTTGATCACCGACCTCCCAGCAGACCTCCCAGCAGACCTCCCAGATCGGCTTCGCCGATCCGGCAGGAACCCCGGGCTTCGCCAATCCGGCAGGAACCCCGGGCTTCGCAGGAACTCCGGGCTGCGCTGATCGCCAGGATCCGGCGGCCGCTGCCGCTGTCCTCGCCACGCGGGGTGATGGCCGCGAATGCCGGGCCGCCGGCGTCGCTGCGGCATGCTGCCACCGTCGTCCTGCTTCGCGACGCCCCGGGCGGCCTCGAGGCCTACCTGGTGGAGCGGGCGCGGAGCATGACCTTCGGTGGGGTGTTCGCATTCCCCGGCGGGCGGGTCGACCCGGTTGACGGCGACATCGAGGTGCCCTGGGTTGGCCAGGCTCTGGCGGGGGTCATGAGCGCGCTGGAGCCCGACGGCGCGTTGGCCCGAGCGCTCGTCCATGCCGCCGTGCGGGAGACGTTCGAGGAGTGCGGCGTACTGCTTGCGACTCAAGCGACCGCCGCGCAGACCGGACCTGCCGGCCCCCGGCCGGTTTCGGTCGACCCGACGGGTCCTGGCTGGGCTGCGGATCGTCAGGCGATGGAGCGCCGTGAGCTCACGCTCGCCGGGCTGCTGGCCCGCCACGGGCTCGCGCTGCGGGCCGATCTGCTGGCACCGTGGGCTCGCTGGATCACGCCGGAGATCGAACCCCGTCGCTACGACACCCGGTTCTTCATGGCCGCCCTGCCACCCGGCCAGACGCCAGGTGAGCTGTCCGGCGAGGCGGACCGGATGCTGTGGATCCGCCCGGCTGACGCGCTCGAGCGGCACGCGGCCCGCGACCTGCGGATGCTGCCGCCGACCGCCTGGATCCTCTCCGACCTGCTGGGCTTCACCAGCGTCGCCGACGTGCTCGCGGCCGCGCCCAGCCGCGCGATCACCTCGGTCATGCCGAAGATTGTGATCTTCGATGACGCGGTGCACTTCCTGCTCCCGCATGACCCCGAGTACGCGGACGCCGGGCCTCCGGTGGACCCGGCCGCCGCCACGACAATTGCGGCGGCTCCCACCGGTTCCAGCGCCGACGGATGGACGCGCGGCACGGACGAGCCGCGCGTCCAGGTCGCGGGCCGGGAGCGGCCATGACCGCCGGCAGCCAGCCCACCGGTGGCCGCCGGCCCACCCGTGCCGCCCAGGTGGGCGCACCGGGCCGGCTGCCCGCTCGCCAGCCACGCCAGGTGAACCCGCTGGCCGCGCTGCTGCTCGCGCCCAACCCCGGCCCGATGACCCTCGAGGGCACCAATAGCTGGGTGCTGCGCGCCCCGGGCCACGACGGCTGCGTCGTCATCGACCCCGGCCCGGACGACGAGGAGCATCTGGCCACGCTGGCCGCGGCCGGGTCCGTCACGACGATCCTGCTGACACACGGCCATTTCGACCACAGCGAGGGCGCGGCGGTGCTGCACGAGCTTACGGGCGCGCCGGTCCGGGCGCTGGACCCGGCGCACCGCCTGGGCTCGGAGGGGCTGGTCGAGGGCGACGTGGTCGCGGCCGCCGGGATCGAGCTGCGGGTGATGGCCACGCCGGGCCACTCGGCCGACTCACTGTCGTTCTTGCTGTTCGGCGACTCCGCAGACCTCGCAGACCCCGCAGGCAAAGCCGACACCGCCGTCTGCGCCGGCAAAGGCGACACCGCCGGCCCGGCCGGCAAAGGCGGCACCGCCGGCCCGGCCGGCAAAGGCGGCACCGCCGGCCCGGCCGGCAAAGGCGGCACCGTGGTCGCGGCGGGCGCGCCGCTGGCGGTGCTGACCGGCGACACGATCCTCGGCCGCGGCACCACGGTGGTCGCCCACCCGGACGGTCGCCTGGCGGACTATCTGGCGAGTCTGCGCCGGCTCGCCGACCTGCCCGAGGGCACCGCGGTGCTGCCGGGGCACGGCCCCGAGCTGGCCGACGCCAGCACCGTGGCGAGCTACTACCTCGCTCACCGGGCACAGCGGCTCGACCAGGTGAAGGCGGCGCTGGCCGCGGCCGGCGTCGGCCCGGCAGCGGCCACCCCCCGCGCCGTCGTCGAGCGTGTCTACGCCGACGTCGACCCGATCCTCTGGCCGGCCGCCGAGCTCTCCGTCCGGGCCCAGCTGGACTATCTACGCGACCATCCCTGACCGCAGGCACTGACCGCGGGCCCTGACTGCAGGCACTGACCGCGGGCGTCCGAGGAAAAGCCGCCGACGAAGAGGCGCCCGGAGATTCGCGGTGGACGGATTAGTTCGCGTCATCCGCTTGTTGGTGTGAGCGTCATCACAACGGGAAGACCTCGTCGCGCGGCGGCCCGGGACCTTGTGCCGGGCGGGCGGGAGCCACCGTGCCCGGGTAGCGGGGCCCTGGCGTTCGCCGGCAAGTGCCGGCCACCAGGCCTCCGACTGCCGGGTATCCGACAACGCCGCGACGACGGGCGGTCAGGTGGCCGTGTGCCGGGCCACTAGACTTTCCGGACAGAGGGGGATCGCCAGTGCGATACGTCCAAGATCAAATCGGGTCGGCCCGTGCGTCGCGGGCGGCCCCAGGGCTACCCGTCGAGTCGCCAGCTGGGGGGCACACAGCGAAGGCGCACACACCATGGTGATCGTCCCGACGCATTCCGGGACGCTGCGGTGCCCGCGTTGCGGTACCCCGGCGGTGCCCGCCGGGCGGTACTGCTTCCACTGCGGCCTGCGGTTCACGTCGCTGGCCGGGTCGGGGCCGGAGGCCGCCGAGCGGCGCGTGGTCACCGTCCTGTTCGGCGACCTGTCCGACTTCACCTCCTGGTCCGAGGACCGTGACCCCGAGCGGGTCGGCGAGGTCACCGACATGGTGCTCGCCGCGCTCGCCAAGGAGGTCGACGACGTCGGCGGCCGGGTGGACAACCTGGCCGGCGACGGGATCATGGCCGTGTTCGGCGCGCCGACCGCCCACGAGGACGATGCGGAGCGGGCCGTGCGGGCCGCCGCGGCCATGCAGGAGACGGTGCGCCGCCTGGTCGAGGACAGCGAGGACGGCGACACGCCGCTCGGCCTGCGGGTCGGCATCAACACCGGCGAAGTGCTGGCAGGAGTCCAGGCGTCGATGACGTACACCGTCGTCGGTGACACGGTGAACACCGCCGCCCGGCTGTCCGGGGCGGCGGCGGTCGGCGCGGTCTACGCCGGCCGGGGCACGATGGCGGCCACCCGTTCCGTCGCCACCTGGCGGGAGCTGCCGGACCTCACGCTCAAGGGCAAGCGCGAACCGGTACCGGCGTATGAGCTGGTGAGCCTGCGCCCGTCGAACGTGGCGCGGCCTGGCCTCGGTGACGACGCCGCGTTCGTCGGGCGCGGCCGGGAGCTCGCGACCCTGCGCGGCTGGTTCGCCGAGACCGTCCAGGCCGGCTCGCCGACGGTCGTCGTGATCACCGGCGAGGCGGGCATCGGCAAGACCCGGATCACCGGCGAGCTGGCCAGGCAAGCCCACGACGAGACCGGTGCGCAGGTGCTGTGGGGCCGCACGGTCCGGCACGGCGACGTCCGCAGCCTGGCCCCGCTAGCCGACGTGATCCGCGCCGCCTGCGGCGTCGTCGACGGCGACAGCCTCGACCGGGTCGCCGACCGGGTCCGGCGCACCGTCGGCCGGCTGAACCATCCGACCACCGGCGCGCGGCTGCCCACCGGCCTCGCTGACCGGCTGCTCGGACTGCTCGGCGTCCCGACCGACCGGCGCGCCTCGGGCGCCGCCGAGCCGCCGCCCGGCGACCCTGCGGGGCGGGATCACGGCGACGCGGCCACCGCCGAACGGGCCTACGATCTGGCCGTCGACACCGTCGGACTGCTGCTGTCCTCCCTCGCCGCCGAACACCCGCTGATCGTCGCGATCGACGACCTGGAGTGGGCGACCAGTCCCCTCATCGGGGCGCTGCGCCGCCTCGCCGGCCGGATGGTCGGCCCGGTGATGCTGATGCTCCTCGACCGGGAGAACCCGCGCCTGTCGGACCTGCTGGGTGCCCACCGGATGACGCTCGGGCCGTTGCCCGAGGCCGCCGCCACGACGTTGCTGTCCGGCTTCCTGGGCGGCGAGACCCTGAGCGTGCAGACCAGGGCGGCGTTGCTGACCCGGGTCCACGGCAACCCGTTCTTCCTGGCCGAGCTGCTGAACCTGCTGATCGACCGCAACCAGCTGCGCCGCCAGCCGGCCGCGCCCGCGGCGGCCACGAACGCCACCGTGGTGAACGGCACCGTCATCACGGGAGCCGCCGTCACGAGCACCGTCGTCACGAGCACCGTCGTCACGAGCACCGCCGGCACGAGCACCGTCGTCAACAGCGCCGCGGTGAACGGTGCCCTGACGGGCGCCGCCCCGGCGGCCGGCGCGACGAGCGGCACGGCGACAGACGGCTCTGCTCCCGGCAGCACCGCGACGGACGGCTCCGTGGCCGGACTCGCCCGCCAGGGCGGCGCCGACGGGCCACGCTGGGTCCTGGAAGGATCGTTGGCCGAGACGGCACTGCCCGCCGGGGTGCAGTCGGTGCTGGCGGCCCGGATCGACGACCTGGACCCGACGGACAAGGCGGTGCTGCGCGCCGCCGCGGTCCTCGGCAGCCGTTTCCCAGCCGCCGCGCTGTCGTCGGTCGAGGAACGGCCACCGGGTGAGGTCGCGGCGGCGCTGGAGCGGCTCACCGAGCGCCAGCTCGTCCGCCCGCCCCGGGCGGGCGAGCAGCTGTGGCGGTTCGTGCACCCGATGGCCCGCGACGTCGCCTACGCCGGGCTGCCGAAAGTCGAGCGGGCGCGGCGGCATTCGACCGCGGCCCGCTGGGGCGTCACGGCGATGACCGGCTCGTCGCGCGAGGTCTCGAACTTCGTCGCGACCCACGCGCTGCGGGCGTTCGAGCTGGCCTCCTCGATGGCCCTGCCCCCGGCCGACCCGGCCTGGTCGGCGCGCGAGCCCGGGTTCCGCGCGCTGCTGCGGCTCGCAAGGGCGGCGCTCGCCCGCGACGACCACCGCACGGCCGCCGACCAGCTGGCGGACGCCCGGCGGCTCGGCCGCACAGTGATCGACACCGACGACGAGAACATCGCCAGGGTGCTGCATGCCGAGGCGCTGGTGTCGCTGCGTCGGCTGGAGGAGGCCGAGCGCACTCTGCGCCCGGTGCTGCGGGTGACCACGCCGGCGCGGCGCGCCGCCGCCTACGCCGTGCTCGGCGAGCTGCGCCAGAAGCAGGGACGTTCGGAGCTGGCGTCCCGCGCGCTGCGTACCGCGCTGGAGGCGGCCCGCGCCGCCGGTGACGACCGCGCCGCCGCGGCGGCGCTGCGGCGCCTGGGCACCCTCGAGTACGGCGCCGCGCGGATCCGCGTGGCCGAGGAGTACTACCGGGAGGCGCTCGAACTCGCCCGCCGGGTCGACGACCCTCGCGGCGTCGGCTGGGCACTGCAGCACCTGGCGTGGAGCGCGACCACCCGGGGCGACTACCCGCAGGCGGAGCGCTGCCTGCGGCAGGCCACCGAGGTCTTCGAGCGCCTCGAGGACGCCGGCGGGATCGGTTGGTGCAGCGGCACCGAGGCGCTGGTGCTGCTGCTGTCCGGCCAGCTGGGCCGGGCGCGGGCGTTGGCCCGCGGGCTGGTCGACGCGGCGGAGTCGATGGGTGAGCACTGGGGTATGGCGGTCTGCCTGACGATCGGCGCGATCGCGGCGGCCGAGCTTGGCGACATCAGCGCCGCGCGCGCGGACGCGGGCCGTGCGGCGGCACTGTTCGAGGGCGCGGGTGACAGCTGGGGACGGATCCTGACGAAGGTGGCGCTGGGGCTGGCGGCCAGGGGTGCCGGCGAGCCGGAGGAAGGGGCCGAGCATCTCGCGGGGGCGTGCGCCGAGGCGGCGACCGCCGGCCAGGCACTGGTCGGGGCGCTCGCGTCGCTGATGCTCGGGCTGACCCTGCTGGACGCCGGCCGCCTCGACGAGGCCGAGCAGGCGGCGCAGGCGAGCATGGGTGAGCTGACCGGCCTGGACCTGCGCCCGCATGCCCAGCTGGGCGCGAAGGTGCTCTCGGCGCAGGTCGCCAGGGCGCGGGGCCGGCTCGACGAGGCGATCGCGCTGCTGCGGGAGGCGCTGGCCGCGAGCGAGCCGGCGACGTTGCTGTTCCCTCGTCGCCAGGCGTACGCGCACCTGGCCGGCACGCTGCTGGATGCCGGTCAGCCGGAGGAGGCGCTCGCGGTCGCCCGCCGAGCCGTGGCGGTGGACGCGGAGGACGTGCGGGCGCAGGTTCTCGCCTGGCGCGCGCTCGGCACGACCCTGGCCGCCAGCGGCGACCTGGAAGGCGGCCGGGAGGCCTACCTGCGGGCGTTGCGGGCGGCGACGGCGACGGAGGCGGTCAGCGAGGCCGCGCAGACCAGGCGGCTCCTCGCCGCCCTGCGCGATCCGGACCAGGCCGGCCACGGCGCATCCGAGCCGGGGCCGAGCACGGCCGGGCGGGGCGCGTCCGGTTGGGCCGGAACCAGCAGTCGCAGATCCGATACCCTCGGTAACGCCGACACTGTGTGCGGAGACGACAGCCTGGCGCGGCTCGACACCACGCCGGACGCGGCACTGGCGACCGGCCTGACGGCCGACAGCCAGTGCTCCACTCCCGAGCCAGGCAGCGACCTGTCCGACACCGCGACGACAGCCACGCCCGCCTGACCCGAACCACCCGGCCGCAACCGCCGGACGGCTTATCGAGCGCGTCGAGCCAGGCGGTCGCGGTCCAGCAGGACCACCGCGCGGGAGTCGAGCCGCAGCCAGCCGCGGGTCGCGAAGTCGGCGAGCGCCTTGTTGACCGTCTCCCGGGAGGCCCCGACCAGCTGGGCCAGCTCCTCCTGGGTCAGGCCATGCTCGACACGCACTCCGGCGGCCTCGTTGCCGGGCTGTGCCGGCTCACCGAACCGGACCGCCAGGTCGAGCAGCGCCTTGGCGACCCGTCCGGGCACGTCGGTGAACACCATGTCGGCCATGGCGTCGTTGGTGCGGCGCAATCGGGCGGCCAGCACCCGGAGCAGCATCGAGCCAGCGTCAGGCCGGGACCGCAGCCAGGGGCGCAGCGCCGAGTGTTCCAGCGACACGAGCGTGGCATCGGTCACGGCGGTAGCCGTCGCGGTCCGGGGGCCGGGGTCGAAGAGTGACAATTCCCCGAAGATGTCCCCAGGGCCCATCACATACAGCAGGTTCTCGCGCCCGTCGGCAGACTGGCGTCCTATCTTCACCTTGCCTGACAGGACCACGAAGACGCGGTCACCAGGTTCCCCTTCACGGAAAAGCACGTCACCACGGGTGACGTCCCTCCGTTCCAGGTGGCTGGAGAGCGCCTGGCGGTCCAGGTCGGACAACCCGACGAACAGCGGAACGCGGGCAAGCAGATCGTCCACGTGGTGAGCATGCCAGGACAGCGCGCCTAGAGCACGGCCAGGGCACCCCGAGCGTGCCGGTGGCTGCCCAAAATGACCAGATCAGCCACGAAGAAGCACGGTGTGTAATCGGTCATGCGGCCAGCCTGACAGCCTGTACAGACGACGCCGGGTCCAGCCAGGTGCGGCCCGGTGCGACCGGGAGTGGCTGACGTCACTCGATGCTGCCGGGCCGCACGTTGCGTGACACGCCCTACCCCGCCTTCACGGCCGGGGGCCCGTCGTCCACCATGGATCCGTCATGTTTCTCTTCGCAGCGATCGCGTTCCCCGTGGTGCTCCTCGGGCTTCTCCTGGCGATGGAGCGGGTCGAGCGACCCCTGAACGCCGCAGACACCCGTAAGGGCATCGAGGGCTTCCTGGACAACGCCCGCCCCGACGAGGTCAACACGATGGTCAACCAGGGCATGGCCGCCGCCCTCGAGCGCTACCGCAGGCGCCTTCGCCGCCAGCAGCCCGGCAAGCACCGCGCCGCTTGACCGTCGAGGCGGGCCGGCCAGGCCAGACCGCCCGGGACGAGGCCAGACCGCCCCAGACGACCCATAGGGCCTCCCCGCGCCGCGCCGCCCGAACGAGCCGGGCGTGTCAGAGCCGCACCGCGTGGGGGAATAGGCTCGGGACATGCCGGCCATCGTCGACGCGTCCGTCGAAACCGCGCTGGCGCGGACCAGGCGAGCCCGGCGGATCGTGCGGAGCCTCGGCGAGCTGCACCCCGACGCCCGGATAGCGCTGAACTTCTCCAACCCGCTCGAACTGCTGGTGGCGACCGTGCTGTCCGCCCAGTGCACGGACAAGAAGGTCAATGAGGTCACCCCGGCGGTGTTCGCGAAATACCCCACGGCGGCGAGCTACGCGGGCGCAAACCGCGAGGAGCTCGAGCAGCTGCTGCGTCCCACCGGCTTCTTCCGCGCCAAGGCGAACTCGGTGATGAGCCTCGGCGCGGCCCTGGTCGACCGGTTCGACGGCGACGTGCCGCAGACGCTCGACAAGCTGGTCACCCTGCCCGGCGTCGGCCGCAAGACCGCGAACGTCGTCCTCGGCCATGCCTTCGACACCCCGGGCATCACCGTCGACACGCACGTCGGCCGCCTCTCCCGCAGGTTCGGCCTGACCACGAACGACGACCCGGTCAAGGTCGAGGCCGACCTGGCCGCGCTGATCGAGCGCAAGGACTGGACGATCGCCTCCGACCGGATCATCTTCCACGGCCGGCGGATCTGCCACGCCAAGAAGCCGGCGTGCGGCGCGTGCGGTGTGGCGAAGCTGTGCCCGTCCTTCGGCGAGGGCCCGACGTCACCCGTCGACGCGGCCCGGCTCGTCCGCGGCGACGCGGAAGCGGCCAGATGACCAGTCCCGGCGCCAGGGGGCGCGGCGACGCCCCCGGGAGCGACGACGACTCCGGGAGCGTTGACGGGCTGCCCGGCTGGCTGACCACGCTGGCGGCCACAGTCGTCAGCGGCGAGCTGATGGCACCGGTGGAAGGCTGGCCACAGGCACCCGGACACGCGCGGCCCGCGGCCGTGCTGATCCTTTTTGGCCCAGGCGAGGGTGAGCGCGGGCCGGACGTACTGTTGCTCGAACGAGCCGCCGCCCTGCGCAAGCACGCCGGCCAGCCAGCCTTCCCCGGTGGCGGCGCGGACCCGGCGGACCGCCGCGCGGCCGACACGGCGCTACGCGAGGCGGCCGAGGAGGTCGGGCTGGACCCGGCCGGGGTCGAGGTCCTCGGCACCGCCCCGCCGATCTACGTGCCGGCCAGCAACTACCTGGTGACGCCGGTGCTGGGCTGGTGGCGGGTTCCGTGCCCGGTCTACCCGGTCGACCCTGGCGAGACGTCGACGGTCGTGCGCGTTCCGGTCGCGGACCTCGTCGACCCGGCGAACCGGGTACGGCTGCGCCATCCGCGCAGCGGGCAGCCGAGCCCGGCGTTCCGGGTCGCCGGCCTGACGACCGTCTGGGGCTTCACCGCCGGCGTCCTCGACGCCCTGCTGCGCCTGGCGGGCCTGGAGCTGCCCTGGGGCCAGGGTCCGCCCGTCGACGACCCCGCCGTCAACGCGTCGATCGCGCGCGCCATGGCCCAGCTCGCCGAGGCAGGCAAGGCCGAGGCCGTGGGCGAAATCGACCCGGACGAAATCGGCGCTCCTGGTCTCGCCACCACGGGCACCGGGGTGCCCGGCCAGGGCGGCGGGCGGGCGGACGGCGCCGCGGAGACGCACCAGGCGAGCGCTCCCGACACCCGCGACCGCACCGCCGGCACCGGGACCGGTGCCGGCCCGACGAAGGGCACGGCGGCTTGAGGATGTCGATGGCGGCCAGGCGGCTGGCCGCCGCCGGGGCCGCGGCGCTGGCGCTGACGCTGACCACGACAGCCGCCGGGTGCTCGGCCGAGCACCCGGACGCGCCGAAACCGACCGCGGTCCTGACCCCGTCGATCTCCGACGGTGTCCAGGTATTCCACGTCGTCGGCCTCGCCGACCTGCGCTTCTCGGCAGCCACCCTGGAAGCCCGACCAGGGAAGATCCGCATCGACTTCTCGGTCGCCGACGGCTCGGCCTCGCACAACTTCGTGATCCCGAGGATCCCAGCGGCACGCACCGACATCCTCGGCGCCGGGACGTCCCAATCGGTGACCTTCAGCGTCACCGCCCCGGGCGACTACCCGGTGATCTGCACACTGCACCCGAACATGTCCGCCGTGCTGCACGTCGGCTGACGACGACCGAGACGATCACCGCGCGCAATGAACATCCTGGACCTCATTCTACTGATCTTGATGCTGGCGTTCGCCGTGTCCGGTTACCGGCAAGGCTTCGTCGTCGGCGCGTTGTCCTTCGTCGGGTTCATCGGCGGCGGCATGCTCGGCGCTCAGATCGCCCTGCCGATCGCCGATCTGATCGGCCAGCGCAAGCACGGCGCCGTCATCGCCCTGGTCACGGTCCTGGCGCTGGCCTGCCTCGGCCAGGTGGCCGGGACGGCCGCCGGCGTCGCCCTGCGCAGCCGGCTCACGTGGCGGCCAGGCGAGACCGTCGACTCGCTGGCCGGCGCGGTGCTGTCCGGGCTGTCCGTGCTCCTGGTCGCCTGGCTGATGGCGACCGCAGTGGAGCGTTCGCCGTTCACCACCGCGGCCCGGGAGATTCGTGGCTCGACCGTGCTGACCACGGTCGACGACGGCATGCCCGCGAGCGTGCGCGAGACGTTCTCCAGCCTGCGTCGGCTCGCGGACGGCAACGGGTTCCCTGCCGTGTTCGCCGGCCTCGGCGACGAGTCGATCGTCGCCGCCGACCCGCCCGACGCCGCGGTGGTGAACGCCCCGGCGGTCGCGGCCGCCGGGGACAGTGTGTTGAAGGTGCGGGGCATCGCGCCGTCCTGCTCACGCCAGGTCGAGGGCACCGGTTTCGTGTACGCGCCCCAGCACGTGCTGACCAACGCGCACGTGGTCGCCGGAGTCCGCGACCCAGGGGTCGAGGTCGGCGGGCGCCGGCTGTCGGCACAGGTCGTGGTCTTCGACCCGAAGCGGGACGTCGCCGTGCTCTACGTGCCCGACCTCCAGCGGCCTCCGCTGCGGCTGCAGACCTCGCCGCCGGGGCATGCCGACGACGACGCCGTCATCGCCGGTTTCCCGGAGGACGGACCGTACCGCACGGAGCCGGCGCGGATCCGCAACCGCCAGACCGCCAGAGCGCCCGACATCTACTCCCAGGGCAGCGTGGTGCGCGACATCTTCGCGGTGCGCGGCACGGTGCTGCCCGGCAACTCGGGCGGCCCGCTGCTCTCGACGGACGGCACCGTCTACGGGATGGTCTTCGCCGCGGCGACGGACGACGACGACACCGGCTACGTGCTGACCGCCGGCGAGATCAGCGCCCCGGTGCAGGCCGGCGAGCACGCCACCACCCCCGTCAGCACCCAGGGCTGCCGATAGGAGGCGCTGGACGCGCTCCTATCGTGTCGGGCGCCAAGGCGCCCTCCCCACGCTGGACTGGGGTGAGGGGACTAAGGCGGTAGTCGGTCTGGTCCGGGGTGACATGGTGGTTGCCAGACCTCCCAGATTGGCTACGCAAGCTCCGCCAATCCGGCAGGAACCCCGGACGCTGCGCCAATGCGCTGTCAGCTGTTATGGCTGGGTCACGCTTATAGCTCGCTGGGTTGAGCCGAGGGCGGGCGCGTTGGTTCTACACCGAAATCGCGTCAGCGGTCGGGTGGGGGTGGGGTGGCGAGCCAGCGGAGCAGGAGGTCGCTTATCAGGGCGGGGGCTTCCTCGGGAAGGAAGTGGCCGGCTTCGGGCAGGAGCTGCCAGGTGTAGGGGCCGCTGACGTAGCGGCCGGAGCCCTGTGCGGTCTCGGGTAGCAGGAACGGGTCGACGCCGCCGTGCAGGTGCAGCACCGGGCACCTCACCCCCCGCCGCAGCGCCTGCGCATACCGGGCGCCATCCGGTCGGAACAGCGACCGGAACACCCAACGGTGATACTCCAGCGAGCTGTGCGCCACCCCGGGAATCTGCATCGCAGCGCGATAGCGGCGTTCTTCCTCGTCGCTGGGGAATCCCGAGCCTCCCCAAGCGTGCAGCACCTCACCAATCCGGGCCGCATCGGCGGCAACCAGCTGGCGTTCGGGGCGCCACGGAAGCTGGAAGGTGAACAGGTGCGCGCCGGCCAGGCCCTGCGCTCGGGGGCTCACGGCGTACTGATGACGAACCCGCAGCGGATGCGGCATCCCGAGGACAGCGATCCGACGGACCTGGCGCGGCCACAACGTCGCGGCCGTCCAGCTGGCAAGCCCGCCCCAGTCCTGCCCGACGAGCACCGCGTCGCGTTCGCCGAGCGCCCGAATGAGCCCGACAACGTCGTCTGCCAGCGTGAACGCGTCGTAGCCGCGGGGCGGCTTGTCGCTTCCGCCATAGCCGCGCAGGTCAGGCGCCACCACTCGATAGCCGGCGGCGGCCAGGGTCACCAACTGATGGCGCCAGGCCCACCAAAACTGCGGGAAACCGTGCAGCAGCAGCACCAGCGGGCCCTGACCGAGCTCAGCGACGTGCAACCGGGTGCCGTTTGCGGAGACGTCACGATGCCGCCACGGTCCATCGATCAGGACGCTGGCCGGCTCCGACGCGACCACCTTCCCCACCGATTGACTCCCGTAAGTCCACGCCCGCCCGCAGGTTCGGCAGCCCCGCGGACTGGAGGATGCTTACGGGCCGGCTTCGAAACAGCCAAACGGCGCGGTGGCCACAGCCAACTGGCCAAATCCACGGCGCCTGCTCATCCGCCGACAGGTACCAGCACTGAGCATGCCTTACGCCCAGTACACCGCCCAGACCAGTCCTGGTGGACGGGCCCGTGGCCGCGTCGGCGAGCCGTGGGCGTGGCGGTGACGAGTCGATCAACCCTGCCGTGGATCGTGCCCGGCGGGACGGCTCGACTGGCCGTTCCCACGCGCGGGCGGAATCGACGCCACCCTCCCGACCGCGCCGGGCGACGCGGTGGTGCCGGCGGGCGCGGTGGTGCCGGCTTGCGCGGTGCCGGTCGAGCGCCCCGCCGAGCCGCCCACCGGGTGCCGCAGCAGGGCGACGTCCTCGCGGACGGACGAGATCGCCCGCTGAGGCGGCCGCAGCTTGCGCAACCGCAACGCGCCAACCATCGCCACCAGCCCGGCGAGCGCCAGCAGGAGCACCGCCGTGAGCAGAAAGGCCCAGAATCGCTCGAGCCCGGCCCAGGCGAACAGCTCGCCAAAGAAGATCGTCATAGCGATCATCGCGCCAAGCCCGAGCCCGGCCGCGACGCCGATGAGCCCGGCACCGACCGCGGCCGACGCCGCCTGCCTGGCGAGCTCCGCCTTCGCAAGGTCGATCTCCTGGCGGACGAGCAACGAGACGTCCTTGGTCGCCATCGCGACCAGCTCGCCCAGTGAGGCGTCGCGCCCCGCACGCCGATCCCCGTTGCCGAACGTCACCGCAACCCCTTCCCCAGCCCCCTTCCTCCAGTGTGCCGCCCGAGACCCGCTCACGCGGGCCGTAGCGTCCAGCCGGCCGTCCGCGTCCGACATCCGGCATCCGGCGTCTGGCGTCTGGCGTCTGGCGTCTGGCGACGAACGCGGCAGCCCGGCCGGACGGGTAGCGTCGACTCCGTGTCGACCGCGCCCAGCTCCCACGCCGGCATCCAGGCTGACCCCTTCGCCAGGGTCGCGGCGCTACCCGGCGTCGACGAGGCGGTGCTGGCAGCCCGGTCCGGCGTCGACGCGTTGTTGCGTCACCGCGTGCTGCGCCGACGCAGCGCCGAGGTCACCGCCGAGGCGTCGCTGCGGTCCGCCAGGGCGAGCGCCGAGTTGGAGGGCCATGGGGTCCCGATGGAGACGCTGCGCGAACGCCTGGCCGTCGGCGCGGACGAGAACCGGGACCCGAACTCAGGCGCCGGCGCCGGCCCGGACGCGCACAGCGCCGCCGCTGCTCTGACCGACCAGGCCGCGGCTGACCGGGCGCCGGCATCGACGGACGGCGATCTGGCGATGACGCTCGGGGCCGTGCGCCTGTACGCCGAGCTGGGCGGCCTCAGCGCGGCCTGGGACCGGGCCCCGCGCCAGGCATTGGCCCGGATGCACACCCTGCTCGGCCGCGGCCTCGTCCCGGACGAGGAGCTCGGTCGGCCACGCGCGAGCACACTGGCCGACGACCCGCTCGGGCTCGGCCCGGCGCCCGGCCCGACCGAGGTGTCCGCCCGGCTGGACGGTCTGGTCGGCCTGCTGGTCGAACGGACGACGGCACCGGCGATCGTGGTCGCGGCGATCGTTCACGGCGAGCTCCTCGCGCTGCGCCCGTTCGGAAGCCTGGACGGGATGATCGCGCGCGCCGCCGCCCGGCTGGTCCTGGTCGGACGCGGCCTCGACCCCAAGGCGATCACCGCGACCGACGTGGGCCACCTGGAGGCAGCCGCCGCCGGTCACGCCGTCAGTGACGCCGTCAGTGCCGGAGTCGGACGCGCCGTCGGGGACGGCGTCGGCACCCGGCCGGACGCCGCATACCGGGCCGCCGCCGCGGCCTACGCGCACGGCGGGGCCGACGGAGTGCGTACCTGGTTGCTGCACTGCGCCCGAGCCGTCGAGCTGGGCGCCCGCGACTCGCTCGCGGTCTGCGAGGCCATCAACCGGTCTTGAATCCCCTCCCCCGTCCCCCTCAAGTTCCGTCCCATCCCTCCCCGAACGTCATCACCATCCGCCAGCCCGACACGACCATGACCATGACCATCAATGGATCGTCTGTCGCCATGGCATCCCGCCGGAGATCTGTCACTGCCGAGCAAACAACCTCACGTGCGGTTGAGGTCAAGACTCAGGCGGGAGGCTCACCGAGCGGCGGCTGACCTTCCTATCACACCGACGGGCCTGTGGATGACGGACATCCACAGGTGGCCCGGCGGTGCACGGTAGTGCGCGACCCAGCCGTCCGTCCGAAGGGACCAGGGCGCCATGACCACCGTCCGACCGATCCCCGCCGCCATGATCATCACCGCTCCGGGACGCCTCGACACGCCATCGACCGTGCTGAACGGACAGGCTGTGCTGAACGGACAGGCTTTGCTGATCGAACCGGTTGTGCCGGTGGCCAGCGCTGGCCAGCCGTCCGCCCACCGGGTTCAGCCCCCGATGCCCGCTGCGGGTGGGGAGCCGGTCCGATGACGGCTTCCGCCCGCGGCCTGCCGGCGGCGCTCGCCGACGTGCGCGAGCGGTTGGCGGACATGCCCCATCCCCCCACGAGGGCGGATGTGGCCCGCGCCCTCGGCGAGATCGCCGGGTCGCTGCCCGAGGCCGACCGAGAGGCGGCCCGACTGATGATCACGGCCGAGCTGCTGGGCGCCGGGCCGCTGGACGGCCTGCTCGCCGACCCCGCGGTGACCGACGTCCTCGTCAACGGACCGGAGGAAGTATGGGTCGACCGGGGCCGCGGTCTGAAGCGTGCCGACATCCGGTTCGACGACGACGAGGCGGTACGCCGGCTGGCGACCAGGCTCGCGGCGAGTGGCGGCCGGCGGCTGGACGCGGCGGCGCCGTTCACCGACGCGCGCCTTCCGGACGGCACCCGGTTGCACGCGGTGCTCGCGCCGATCTCCGCCGACGGCACCTGCCTGTCGCTGCGCCGGCCACGCCGGGTGCCGATCAGCCTCACGGAGTTCGTGACGGGCACCGCCGCGGTCCCGGCCGGCGGGCACGGCCCGGCCGGCGACCCGGCGGCCAGCCGCCCCCCAAGCCGCGGCAGCGGACTCGAGGGCGTTCTGCGTGCGCTCGTCACGGCCCGGCTCGCGATCGCGGTTACCGGCGGCACGGGCACCGGCAAGACGACGCTGCTCGCCGCCCTGCTCGGCTGCGTGGACCCAGGCGAACGCATCGTCGTCGTCGAGGACACCACCGAGCTGGCGTTGGCGCGCGACAACCTCGTCCGGTTGCAGGGCCGGCCGCCCAACATCGAGGGCGCCGGCGCCATCAGCCAGCGTGACCTCGTCCGGCAGGCCCTGCGGATGCGCCCCGACCGGTTGGTAGTGGGTGAGGTCAGAGGCCCGGAGGTGCTCGACCTGCTGGTCGCCTTCAACACCGGCCATGAGGGCGGAATGACGACCGTTCATGGCAATGCCCTCGGGGCGTTGCCCGCCAGGCTCGAGGCATTGGGCGCGCTCGCGGAGCTGACCCGGCCCGCGGTACACAGCCTGCTCGCGGCGGCCCTGCAGGTCACGGTCCACCTGCGCCGGGATGAGGCCGGCCGGCGGGTCGTCGCCGCGGTGGGCGTGCCGCGGCAGGACCCGGACGGGCTGGTGCGGGTCCTGCCCGCCGTGGTCACCGCGCCGGACGGCCCGGCGGGGGCGCCGCGCGGCGGTGCGCTCCCGGCGGACGGCCTGCCGTGGCTGCGCAACCTGCTGCGGGACCGCGGCGTGGCCCTCCCGCCGCCGTTCGGGCCCCGGCCATGACCGCTGCAGCGAGTACGGAGAGTACGGAGAGTACGGCGAATAGGGATATGACGAGGGCGGCCGTCCGGCTGGCGGGTGTGGTCGCGGTCGGCGCGGCCGTCGTCGTGGCCGCGAGGATCGCGGGGCAGGCCGGCGCCATCGTCGTCGTGCTGGTCGTGGTGACCGTCGCGGCCTGTGCCCAGGCTGGGCGGCGGATGGCCGCCGAGCGCCGGGTGGCCGCCGCCCGCGCGGTCGCCGAGGACCTGCTTGCCGCGTTCGCGGCCGAGCTGGACGCGGGGGCCGACCCGGACACGGCCCTACGCGCGGCGTCGGCGTCCGCCACCGGGCAAGCGCCGGGCGCCGTCGTAGGAGGCGCCACCGCGGAAGGTGCGATCAGCACCGGGCGCCGGGCCGGCGGTGGAGGCGAGCTGGCCCGGCTGTCGGCGGGGCTGGCAGCCGGCGAAGACGCGGCTCGCCTGCTCGCCGGCTGCGAGACACCGGCGCTGCGCCAGCTGGGCGCCGCGCTCTGGGTCTGCCGGGCCGGTGGGGCCAGGTTGGCGCCGGTCGCGACGACGTTGGCCGAGCAGGCGCGAGCGGACGCGCGCCGGGCCGGCGAACTCGCCGCGGCGTTGGCCGGGCCCCGCTCGTCCGGGCGGCTGGTAGCGGGCCTTCCGCTGGTCGGTGTCGCGTTCGCCGCGCTCCTCGGCGCCCATCCCGGGCACATACTGCTCGCCACCCCTGGCGGCTCGGCCTGCCTGGCCGCCGGGGTGGCGCTGGACCTGCTCGGCCTGCGCTGGCTGCGCTGGATCGGCGACCGGGCAGGCCGAGGTGCCGCGTCACCGCCACCGCCACCGCCACCGCCGGCGCCGGCGCCGGCGCCCATCGCGGCAACGGCCGCCGGGCGGCAAAGGGAAGATCGCTATGCCTTGCCGCTTGCTTCGCCAGGCAGGCGCCGCCGCGAGCGTCCAGACGAACACCTCTACCTGCGACGGCCTCGCCCGGCCCGAGGCATCCCCAGAAGGGCGACGATCGCGGCAGTGCTCGCCTGCGCCACCGGCGCGGGTGCCGGGATCCTCCTCGCTCACCGGCAGACCGGGCCCGCGGTGGCGGCGGCGGTGGGGACGGCGGCGCTGCTGGTCGGCGGGGCGCTGCCCGCGGATCCCGGCCAGGCGCGCCGCGTGCGGCTGCTCGCCGATCTCCCACTCGCGCTGGACCTGATCGCCGCTTGCCTCGCCGCCGGAGCGACCGTGCCCGCGGCGCTGGAGGCCACGGCGGCCGGGGTCGCGGGCCCGCTCGGCATCGAGCTGACGGCGGCTGCCCGCGGGCTTCGGCTGGGAGCGACCACGGCGCGGGCGACCGCCCGGCTGGTGGCTGCCGGCACGGCACCGCCCAGCCCCCTGGCCGCGCTGTGGCGGCGGCCCCAGTTCGAACAGCGGACAGACCCGGCGCGGCCGTTGATGGCGGCTGCCTCGGCGCTCAGCCGGGTCGAGACCAGCGGGGCACGGCTCGCCGACGCCCTCACCCGGATCGCCGAGCGTGCCAGGGCGCAGGCTCACGACAAGGCGATCGGTGCCGCGCGGCGGGCAGGCGTCGTGGCCGTCGCACCACTCGGGCTGTGCTTCCTACCCGCATTCCTCCTTCTCGGCGTGGTCCCGACCATTCTCGGCTCGCTGCCCGGCGCTCTCCCCGCCTGACCAGGAGCTCCTGTGGACACACCGGCGATATCCACAGGCAGCGGCCGGGCGAAGACACCGCGGCCCGCCGCCGCACATGCTCGCGGTGCCGAAGGCCGTCGCCCTCGGGCCGGCCCCGAACCACGGCCAGGAGCGAACCACAGCCAGAAGCGAACCACGGCCAGAAGCGAACCACGGCCGGCAAGAAACCACGGCCGGCACCAAACCACGGCCCCCCGGACCGTCCACAGCCGCTCCTGGCCTGCCCCCGCCCCGCGCACCGATACCGATCCCCCTTCCCATCCATGGAGGTGTCAGCGATGGCCCCACTACCAGCGCTGTTTCTGCTGCCCGCGCTTCTCGTCGGCTGTGCGCTGCTGGCCCACGGGCTGGCCCGGCACCCGCAGGACGTTCCACGCCCATCCCGGAACGCGGTCCGGGCGCGCGACGCGGGCATGTCGACCGCGGAATACGCCGTCGGCACCGTCGCCGCCGTCGCCTTCGCCGGCGTGCTCTACGCCGTGGTCAGCAGTTCGGCCACCCAAGAAATGATCACGTCGGTCGTCCGGCGCGCGCTGACGCTGCCCTTCTGACCGCCGGACACAGCGATGACGCCATCGAGAACGGGCCAGACACCCCATCGGCCGCCAAGCGACCGCGGTCAGGCGACCGCGGAGCTGGCCCTCGGCCTGCCGACGCTCGGCGCCGTCGTCCTGCTGGCTCTGTGGCTGCTCGCCGCAGCCGGGGAGCAGGCACGCGCCCAGGAGGCGGCCCGGATCGGCGCACGGGCCGCGGCGCGGGGCGACGATGACGGCCGGGTCGCGGCCTGGACACGCCTGGCGGCACCGGCGGGCGCGACCGTCACGATCTCGCGGAAGGCGGACGAGGTCCTGGTGACCGTCCAGGCCACGCTCGCGGCCACGGGTTCCTTCCTGCCACCGGCACGCATCACCGCCAGCGCGGTCGCTCCGGTGGAAATCGCCCCGGGCGTCGCGGGCACCACCGACCCCGACCCCGACACCGGCCCGAGCCCCGATCGCACCGACGGCACCGACGGCAGGGGCTTCGGCGACCAGGCCGGGCAGGCCGACCGCGGCTACGAGGAAGCCGGATGAAGGCGCCACTCGGACACTACGGGCTGCGGCACCGGGATCGTGGATCGGCGACGGTGCTGCTCCTGGGCTGGCTGATGGTGGTCGCGACATCCGCCGCGGTCCTGCTGGCGGTGAGTGCCGTGTCGCTCGCTCGACGCCAGGCGGCGACCAGCGCGGACCTCGCCGCGCTCACGACCGCCGCCGACCGGACCGGCAGTCCGGCCATCGCCTGCGGCCGGGCGCGAGACCTGGCCACCCGCAACGGCGCCGAACTGATGGCCTGCCGGATCATCGGCGACGCGATAGAGGTCGTCGCACAGGTACGCCCACCGCCGGCGCTGGCACTGCTCGGCCCGCTGGCCGCCACGTCCCGTGCCGGTCCCTGGTACGGCATGACCGACCAGCCAGGCACCAGCCCGCGGAGATGATGCCGTCACCCCGACTTCTCGATCGGCATCAGTGGCTGATCGCTGGTCGACCGGCGCAGGGTGTGGAGTCAGTGCCCGGCCAGTCGGCCGAGGATCGTGGTGAGCAGGCGGACCGCCGCGGCCTTGTCAAGCGGCTCGTTGCCGTTGCCGCATTTCGGGGACTGCACGCACGACGGGCACCCGGCCGGGCACTCGCAGGCGGACACGGCGTCCCGGGTCGCCGTCAACCAGGGACCGAAACGTCCGAAGCCACGCTCGGCGAAGCCCGCGCCGCCCGGATGACCGTCGTAGACGAACACCGTCGTCAGACCCGTGTCCGGATGCAGAGCGGTCGAGACACCACCGATGTCCCAGCGGTCGCAGGTGGCGAACAGCGGCAGCAGCCCGATCGCCGCATGCTCGGCGGCGTGCACCGCGCCCGGCACGTCGGCGGGTCCCACGCCGGCCTGCGCCAGCAGCCCCTCAGAGACCACGTACCAGACCCCGCGGGTCCGCAAGTGACGCGGTGGCAGGTCGAGCGGGGCGACGCCGAGCACCTCGCCGGTCGTGATGAGCCGTCGCTGGTAGCCGACCACCTGGCTCGTCACCTCGACGGTGCCGAAACACACCGCCAGCCCGGGGTCGACCACCCGCGTCCTGGTCTGCTGGACGATCCGGATATCGGTATGGTCACGAGCCGTCGTCGTCCAGTCCGGGGCGGCATGGACGACGAACGCGACCGACTCCTCCAGGTCCAGCTCCTCGACGACGAAGCTCACCCCCTGGTGCAGGTACACGGCGCCGGGATGCACGGTCGAATGCGACGTCGCGGCGTCCACCGTGCCGAGCAACCGCCCGGTGTCCGACTCGACGATGCGCACCGGCCGTCCGCCGACACCACGGATGTCGACGTCCGGCCGGTCCCGCTGCGTCCAGTACCAGCCAGCGGGTCGCCGCCGCAGCCGACCACGACGGACAAGATCGTCAAGCACCGGCCGTCCGCCGACACCACGGATGTCGACGTCCGGCCGGTCCCGCTGCGTCCAGTACCAGCCAGCGGGTCGCCGCCGCAGCCGACCACGACGGACAAGATCGTCAAGCACGGGCCGGGCGGCGGACCCGAACAGTTCCAGGTCGCCGTCGGTGATGGGCAGCTCCGCGGCGGCGCACTCCAGCTGCGGGCCGAGAACGTAGGGGTTGTCAGGGTCGAACACCGTCGCCTCGACCGGCCGGCCGAACACCGCCTCCGGATGGTGCACCAGATAGGTGTCCAACGGATCGTCCCGGGCGACCAGGACCGCCAGCGCACCCTGCCCCGTCCGGCCAGCCCGGCCGGCCTGCTGCCACAACGAGGCCAGCGTCCCCGGGTAGCCCGCGATCACCGTCGCGTCCAGCCCGCTGATGTCCACCCCGAGCTCGAGCGCCATGGTCGCGGCCACGCCGAGCAGGTCGCCGGAGCGCAGCCGGCTCTCCAGCTCGCGGCGCTCCTCGGCCAGATAGCCGGCCCGGTAGGCGGCGACCCGCTCACTCAGCTCGGGCGCCACCAGCCCCAGCGCGCGGCGGGCCGAGTTCGCGACCACCTCGGCGGCCCGCCGCGAGCGGACGAACACCAGCGTCCGCACGCCGTCGGCCACGAGATCCGCGAGCAGGTCCGCCGCCTCGGCCGTCGCCGAACGCCGCACCGGCGCACCGTTCTCGCCGACGCCCGAAACGTCGCCGCCGTCGGCCTCCTCGGCCGCGACCACCACCGCGCCGCCAGCACCACCGCCAGCGTCCGCGGCGTCGCCGGCGAGGCCCGCCGTGCGGCCAGCCGCGCCCGCGCCTGCGCCCGCCGCTGCGCCCGCGCCCTGCTGACGGCCGGCCGCGAGGAACAGCGGCGGCTCATACAGCGCGAAGTCGGTCACTCCCCGCGGAGAACCGTCCTCGTCGACCACGTCGACGTCGACGCCCGTCAGCCGGGCCGCGGCGACTCCCGGGTCGGCGACGGTGGCCGACGCGAGCACGAAGACAGGTTGCGAGCCGTAGCGGGCGCAGACCCGCCGCAGCCTGCGCAGCACCTGTGCGACGTGCGCGCCGAACACGCCGCGATATCCGTGACACTCGTCGATGATCACGTAGCGCAGACCCCGTAGGAACGGCCCGAACCGGCGGTGCCCAGGCAGGATCCCCCGGTGCAGCATGTCCGGGTTGGTCAGCACGAAAGTGGCATGCGCGCGCACCCAGTCCCGTTCGCCGGCTGGCGTGTCCCCGTCATAGCTGGCCGCGCGGACGGCGGTCAGCGCCAGCGAGCGCACTGCGCGGAGCTGATCGTGGGCCAGCGCCTTCGTGGGAGCCAGGTAAAGCGCCCGCGCCGTCGGATCGGCGAGCAGCGTGGACAGCACCGGCAGCAGGTAGCCAAGCGACTTACCGGAGGCCGTTCCGGTGGCCAGCACGACGCTTCGCCCAGCGAAGGCCGCCCCAGCGGCCGCCGCCTGGTGGCTCCACGGCGCGGTGATCCCCGCTGCGCGCAGCCGCCCGACCAGCAGCGGGTCCACCCACTCGGGCCAGTCCGCCGGCGTCCCGGGCCGAGCCGCGACCCGCTCGACGTGGGTCACGCAACGATCCCGGCGACGGTCGGCCCGCAGCCGCGACAAGATCTCGGATCCCCGGTCGCTGCCCACCCTCGGACTCCCACCTCCCGTGCTTTCCGGCACAACAGGTCGATCGGCTCGGACACCTCCGACCGCCTCGGACGGCCTCGCCAGTCCTCGCCCGCCGCCCGCGATCACGCCGCGACCTGGCAAGGTCACGGGCAAGACGACGGACTCTCCGTCCGACGCCAGGCCAAGGCAGGGTCGCTCGGGCGCCCTAGATATCCATAGTTCTATCTGTCAAGCGACATCGTCCGGCACGTCGTTTCCTAACAGCACACCACGCAACCCAGCCACAGCTGGTGACGGCGCATCAGCGTCGACGTCACACAGCCCCGACCCCGACCCCGACCCCGACGCCGACGCCGACGCCGAATCAGACCAGCCCCGCTCAAATACGCCGGCCCCGAGACCAGCCCAGGAGGGCCCCCTGGGGCCCGACCAGGCCGCGCCCGGCGCCGGGCGCGGAGCGTCTGGCGCGGACCGGCCACGGCGACGGAAGATCAGGCGTAGATTTCCGTTGGCGTCGGTACGCGTCAGGTCCGGCGCGCCGGGCCATTCTGGTGCGCCGAACCGTGGTGGTGTGGGGTCATGCCGGCCCGTGGAGCCGTCCGCTCGCAGATGCGACACGGCGGGCGGATTGGTTTTGCACACCGCGGGGTAATGGCGCCAGCAGTCAGGTCCTCGGACCTGAGCGTCCCACGCGCCCGAACGACAAGTCGACGTAGCAAGCAGGAGGATCCGTGGATCTGTCCCTCACGACCCGCCAGGAAGGCGACCACACGGTCGTCGTCGTGGGCGGCGAGATCGACGTCTACACCGCGCCGAAGCTGCGTGAGCAGCTCATCGACCTCGTCTCAGCCGGCTCCTATCACCTGATCGTCGACATGGAGGGCGTCGAGTTCCTCGACTCCACCGGCCTCGGCGTCCTCGTCGGCGGCCTCAAGCGGGTCCGGGCGCATGACGGTTCGCTGCGCCTCGTCTGCACTCAGGAGCGCATCCTCAAGATCTTCCGGATCACGGGCCTGACCAAGGTCTTCCCGATTCATGCCTCCATCGAGGAAGCGCTCGCCGCCAACGACTGAGGCGACGGCGGCAAGGTCATCCCGCTCGCCGGCCGCCGGCGGTGCCTTGGTACCTCGGTACCTTGGTGTCTCGGAGTCTTGGTACCCGAAGCCTGGACGACACGACGCCTGGGCGTGTCCGAGCGGCCAGGCACCCGGATCATGTACCGCCGACGGGACGGACCGGCCAGCTGCGACAGCCGGCGCGTCTTCCTGACCGGAGTCGATGTACTCGTGCGCCCGCGCTGGCAGGCGCTGGCTTCGATCAGCGGCGACCCCGTCGAACCGGGTCGTCCCAGGTCGTCGACCTTCCAGACCTACCAGCGGACCTCCCAGCTCGCCGTCGGCGATCCGGCAGGAACCTGGCCGTCGGCGATCCGGCAGGGGCCACGTCACAGATCCGGCTGGAACCCGGACAAGGTGACTCGAACTCGCTCGGGGGCCTCATCAACAGGACAGTCGTGACAAACATGAGAAGAATGCACCCCTGGCCGGGGTCTCTCGCCGATCTGCGCCCCCGTGCCGCGCGAACGACCTTGAACTGTCGGATCGGCAGATCACCGACCTGTCGGACCGAGCCACTCGGTCCGACAGGAACCCCGGGGAGGCCGCATGCCCACCGTTGAGTTGCGCTTCGCTGCCCTGCCCGGGCACGTCCTCGCCGCTCGCATGATCGCGATGGCGGTGGCGCGCCGCGCCGGGGTACCGTCCGCCGCGCTGGACGAGATCAGGCTCGCCGTCGGCGAGGCCTGCTCGCGGGCGGTGAACGTGAACCGTCTGCGCGCGCCCGAGGACCTGGTCGAGGTCCAGATGATGAGCGTCGACGGCGCCTTCACGGTCACGGTCGCCGACTCGGGCGAGCCGGACGACGACGCGACGCCCGGCCCCGACGGCGGCCTGTTGGGAGCCCCCGCGCTCCTCGACCTGGGTACCGCCGGTTCGCCGCCCGCCGACCACCCGTCGGCCGACCTGCCTGGCGATTTGGATCTTGGGGCAGCCGGCTCGGCGCTTCCGCCGGGCATCGGGCTCGCGCTCATCGAGGGGCTCGCCGACGACGTCCAGATCCGCCGTCGCCCGGACGGTGTCGGCACCGTCGTGACGATGACCTGGGACATCGCCGCCTTCGTCGAGGGCACCATGGCCGCGGCAGGCAACCCCGTCTGACCGAAGGCTGCCGGGCACGCGAAGATGATCTTACTTCGCAGGCCCGGCAGCCACTTCGGACGCTCGTTCCCGAGCAGCCAGCGGTCTTGTTCGTTGGCCGGTGCCGCGCGGCATCACGGAGGGAGCGTCGCGCACGACACGGACGCTACGGACCCGCAGCGGGCGGGCGGCGCAAAAACGAGCGCACGCCGCAGACGTGTGGATAGACTCCGCCGCATCTCACGGACGTTTTGCTGGTCGTCCGTGAACTGAGTCGGTGCTCCCGGTGGAGTGCGGTGGAGGTGGGACTGGGACCTTCCGCGAGACGGCTACGCAGGCGCTGAGCCAGCCGACGGCTGTGGCACTCCCCGGCAAGGGAGGCCCCATCGCCAGGCCAGGCTTCTGCCGGTTTGGCTCCACCCATACCGACAGGTAACGCACCTGCGTACCGCCAGCCACGGTTTGCCCCGCGAACCCACGACATCCCCGAATAAGCCACCCGCGGCGTCGTCCGATGCGACGCCCTGCTGTGACCGTTGGACATGCGTGCGCCGTCGATCATGACGGCGGGCGAGCGCCGGCAGTCCAGGGGACAAACAGTGCAGACCGGGAGGAGCCATGTCCCCGATCCAAGTCGCGGAGTCACCCGCGACCGCTGGGATCGACCTTACTGGCGGGCAGTTGGGATTGGTCGCCGGTGTGGCGTTCATCGCAGCGTTGGCCCTGCTTGTGGCCGGCTATCTGGTCCGCGAGGTGCTCGCGGCCAGCCAGGGCGGGCCCAAAATGATCGAGGTCGGTGCCGCGGTACAGGAGGGTGCCGCTGCCTATCTGCGTCGCCAGTTCAAGACCCTGGCCGCGTTCGTCGTCATCATCCCGTTCGTGCTGCTGGCGTTGCCGGCGGACGACACCGGCGCCAGAGTCGGTCGCTCGGTGTTCTTCGTCGTCGGCGCTATCTTCTCGGCGCTCGTCGGATTCGTCGGCATGTCGCTGGCGACCAGGGCGAACACCAGAACGGCGGCGGCGGCCAACGAACGCGGCGAGAAGGCCGCACTTCGCCTCGCGTTCCGCACCGGCGGCGTGGTCGGCATGTTCACCGTCGGGCTCGGCCTGCTCGGTGCCGCAGTCGTGGTGCTCGCCTTCAAGGACACCGCACCGCAGGTACTCGAAGGTTTCGGGTTCGGCGCCGCCCTGCTCGCGATGTTCATGCGGGTCGGCGGCGGCATCTTCACCAAGGCCGCCGACGTCGGCGCCGACCTGGTCGGCAAGGTGGAGAAGAACATCCCCGAGGACGACCCGCGCAACGCCGCGACCATCGCGG
>Ga0268265_10000156_pt1 | contig 83798 bp, 75 predicted proteins | sample KBSSwiS52_FD_190355 | JGI IMG/M metagenome (GOLD analysis project Ga0268265, IMG submission 190355) | Switchgrass rhizosphere microbial communities from Kellogg Biological Station, Michigan, USA - KBS Switchgrass S5-2 (SPAdes) (version 2) | ecosystem: Host-associated > Plants > Roots >... | reverse complement strand
TACCAGCGACGCACGCCGAGGCGGGAACAGGTCTCACGGACACTGACCCGGGGCTACCCCTTCAACACCAGCCGAACCTCCTCCTGGATAGCCCACTCACAACCTGCGACTTCGTGTCGCACTGTCCCCTATACCCCGGGGCCATGGTGCCCACACGCCCAGGACTGCGACCCCCGGACGTCATCGCCGTATTCCAACGGCAGGCCCTAAACGCCAGTCAGGCTCTCCATCTCCGGCGCTAGAAATTACGAGGCTTCCACCAGGGATTCAACTTCGTTCACCCTCCCGACCTTCCCCTTGCCTGTTCCCGATGGATGGGACACCGGGCCTTGGACGTTTCCCCGGGCTTCACACCCCGCCACGTGGAGTGCACGCGCGGCGCATGCCGAGGTGGGGACAGGCTTCGAGCACTAGCCTGGAGACGTAGCGCCGGTCATCGGCCCTCCATCCGCTCATCTCCCTCACACTGTGTGACTTCGTCGTCGCACCGCAGAAAATCTGTACGGGTTCAAGGGCGGCCTTCGGCCGCGGCGCCGTGCCGCCGCACACGCCGCGCGCGGGCGGGGCCCCGTCAGTCCGCCACGCCCCGGGGCCCCGCCTCGCTTCGCTCGGCACCCCGGGCGTGTCGGCCTGCCACCCCACCCGCGCCCGTCGGAGCGTCGGCCCGTCGCCATCTCTGACAGTGAGGTCCGCAGACCAACTGCCAACGGATCGGCAGGCGTCATGGCCAGCCCGACGACCCAATGCACGGTCGGCCGACCCTCCGTAAACCTCCGTAAACCCGCAGGTTGCCGAATTGTCCATTTTGGGATCATAATACGGCTCGGGGCCAAGCCGCGTGGCTGCCTGCTCGCGGCCATAAGCGGCCGTGCTCGCCGGGCGCGTCTCGCAGCGAGACTTTTGGCTTATCGGCAATGACGCGGAAGGCGATAGCGGAGACTAAAGATGGCGGGCGATTTCTGGGTACCGGCGTCCTCGATGATCGGTGTAATTCTTGGCGGCGGGCTGACATATCTCACGCAGAGGGCGACGCAACGTTCGGCGGAAATAACCGAAGAACGGCGTCGTACATCAGAGCTTCAAGAGGCTCGGCGCGCGGAACAGATCCAAACATTGAGCGATTTCATCAGGTTCGCATACGAAGCCGAAGGAGTCGCTCACTCGCGCCCAGAACAGTGGAGCATGGGGCATGACTGGTATCGTTCAGCCCGACCGGCAATGGACGGACTCAGAATTGCCGAGAATAGAATCAAGCTCATCTGCGCGACTTCGATTCACGGGCCCGCCACAGAATATTCTCATGCACTGAACCAGGCTGTCTGGAGGGAACTTGACGATAAAACGATCGCCGAGTTTCTGGAGCCGTTCAAAGTGGCATTTCTTGCCGCCGCGCGGCAAAGCCTGGAGTAGGCGGTACAGAAATCCGACAGCGTCATGAGACCTGGTGGCATCGCCAACTCTGCCTGATCAAGCCCAGCCTTCGGCCGCCCGCACCGTGCGCCGCGACACGTCAGAGCGTGCCGCGGAATCCGTCGACACACAACGCGATCCGACACCCGAATGGGTTCCCGTCCGGCGATGACCAAGAATTTTGCTCACTGTGCGAAGACGCCCTGACGGGCGGGACAACCCTGGGGGCGCTGCCCCCAGACCCCCGGCCAGCCTCCAAAGGGGGCAGGGCCAAGACACCTCCGTGTGATCCCTTCAGAGGACCGGCGCCCAAGGGGTTACCGGAGGAACCCCGACCGCGCAAGACCCGCACTGCACCCAGCGAGCACCTGCAACGATGGCGGATCTTGCACGGCCGAGAACCCTCCGGTAAAGCGAAGCTCGCCGGCCCTCCGAAGGGATCACACTCGCCCCGAAGAATGACACGAAAAGAAACGCACAGGACCCGCGCCGAGCCGAAACCCAGGCGTCCGCCGGAAACCCGACGTCGCGCGGCGCGAAAATGAACAACAGTGGAATCTGGAAAACGTTTCACGTGAAACCCGGAATCCGTTTCGAGCCGTATTTCGCGGTGTCGGAGTGCTGTTTTCCCAGGCCGGATATCGCAACGGCCGGTAACCCCGCCGAAGGATTATCGCATCGCCGCGCGCTGGATATATCCGGCCGGTCGGCAGCGGCAGCCCCGGGGGCCGGACCACGCCGGCGCCCGCCAAGACCAGCCAACCAGCGTCGCGACCGAGTACCGCCGGCCGACAGCGGACCCTCCCGCGCGGACCGCACGCCGACCGCACAGTGCCTATGTGACCCTCGTCACCATTCGCATTAGTTTCGCCGTTTTACTGCGGAGCGTGGACGACGAAGTACCCCTCCTGCGCCACCAGCCCGGGAACCTCGGGCAGCCGCGACAAGGCAGAGACCATGTAGTCGGTCGCTGGCCGACACGGGCCGGCCGTATTGAAACGACGCCCCATCGACCGTCACACTCCTCGGCCCGAGTGATACCGCTGGTCAGCCTACCCGCCGACCAAAGATCAACGATCAGCGGCTGCGTTCGAGGCGGACGACCTGTCTGGGCGGAACACCTAGGCCAAGCGGCGTGGCCCGGACGGAGCGGACCAGGAAACAACCTTCCGCACCATGTGAGGTGCCCTGCCTCCGCGCTGAGAGCCCACCTCGACCATGACGTTCAAGCACGACGCAACCACGCTGGCCCGGAGGCGTGCCTCCGCGGAGGCCCGGCCCCCGAGCGAAGCGAACGGGGTCCCTGCGGAATCGGCGAAGCCGATTTCGGAGGTCGTGGTTGGGCCGCAGCGGAGGTCGCCGGAGGGCACGTGAGCGGAGGAGGACGCGGCGCGGAGGTCCCTTCCCGAAGCGAAGCGAGGGAAGGGGCCGGAGCGCCGCGCCCGCACGGAGCGAACCAGCTACACAGTTCCGTCGTCGGAGCTGTGGCCGGGGAAGACCTTGGCGGACGGGTCGATGACCGGGGCCGCGTTGTTCACGGCGGTGGCGGCCTCGCCGAAGCCGGTGGCGATCAGGCGGACCTTGCCGGGGTACTCGGTGATGTCGCCGGCGGCGAAGATCCGCTCCACGCCGGTGAACATGGTCGAGTCGACCACGATGTGCCGCTTGTCGATGTTCAGGCCCCAGCGGGTGAGCGGGCCGAGGTCGGCGGTGAAGCCGAGCGCGGCGACGACGGCCTGGGCCTCGCGGACCTGGCGCTCGCCGGTCTTGCTGTGGACGAGTTCGACCTTCTCGATCCGCTCGTCGCCGGTGATGGCGGCCACCTCGGTGAAGGTGAGAACCTCGCAGGCGGAGGCGAGGACCCGGTCGACGGTGTGCTGGTGGGCGCGGAACTTGTCCCGGCGGTGCACCACGGTGACGGACCTGGCCAGCGGCTCGAGCGCCAGCGCCCAGTCGAACGCGCTGTCGCCGCCGCCGACGACCACGACGTCGAGGTCGCGGTAGTCGTCCAGCCGGGGGACGAAGTACACGAGGCCGCGGCCGAGGTGCTCGGTGCCGGTCGGCAGCGGGCGCGGGGTGAAGGTGCCGAGGCCGCCGGTGATGACGATGACCTTGGCCCGTACCCGCAGGCCCTGCGCGCTGGTCACGACCACGGCGTCCGGCTCGTGGGTGACCTCGGCTGCCTGGTGGCCGAGCAGGTAGGTGGGGTTGAACGGTGCCGCCTGCTCCACCAGGGCGTTCACCAGCTCGCGCCCGCGGATGGCCGGGAAGCCCGCGATGTCGTAGATGACCTTCTCCGGGTACATTGCGGTCACCTGGCCGCCCGGCTCGGGCAGCGAGTCCATCAGTGCGACCGACATGCCACGGAAGCCCGCGTAGTAGGCGCCGAACAGGCCGGCCGGGCCGGCGCCGACGATGAGCATGTCGACCGACTGGTCGACGGACGTGTCACCCATGGCGTATCTCCATCTGCTGGCAGCCGGCCCTTGGCCCTGAGAATCCGTGGCCCTGAGAATCACTGCGAGCCCTGGTGGGCCCGGACTATCGACGACCCGCCCGCACACATGGGGCAACGCCTCGGCCGGGCTGAGACCTTCCGCGCGCCCCACCGTGCCGAGCCCCAGGCTTGGTTCGAGCCACTGGAGTACTCCTAGGGCCTCATATTGCCCGACACCCCGGTCACGCGCCTTGATCCGGCTTGTCGGAGAGTCGGCCGTCTCACGGCACACCGGTGACGAGGGTGCCGCATGGCGGCGTTTGGACAGGTCTGGCGGGTTCGGGGCATTAGGGAGCGTTCGGCGGTGTTCGGGGGGATGGTGACGACCGTCGCGCTGTCTGCCTGGCAAAGGTCAGAACCTCGACAAGTTGGCCGAGGTCAGCGGCGGGCGGGTTACCGTCGGCCAGTACGAGGCCAGAGGTCCCGGAACTAGCGATCTTTACTCTCGACAGCCGCGACGCGGCGCGTTTTGGATCTTTGGCCGGCAGGCGAGCCGTGCGGGATGGAATCCGGATCATGGCGCAGGTGTGCAGACGATCGTGGACGATAAGGTGAGGTCGACGAGCGGGGTGGCAGTGTCGGAACGATCGGCGTGGACGGAGCGGTCCGCGGGCCCACGGGTTCCCGGTGAGCCGTTGCGTTCCGCCGACCCGCACATGATCGGCCGGTACGAGCTGCTCAGTCGGCTCGGCGCCGGCGGGATGGGCGCCGTCTACCTCGGGCGCGGCCCGGACGGTCGGCAGGTCGCGATCAAGGTGATTCGCGGCGAGCTCGCCAACGATCCCGAGTTCCGCGCCCGCTTCGGCGACGAGGTCACGGCTGCCCGGCGCGTGGCGCCCTTCTGCACCGCCGAGGTGCTCGACGCCGACCCCGACGCCCGCCAGCCCTACCTGGTCACCGAGTACATCGACGGCAAAAGGCTCGACTCGGTCGTCGAGGAGTCCGGGCCGCTGGGCAAGTCGACGCTGCAGGGCGTCGCCGTCGGCGTCGCGAGCGCGCTGACCGCGATCCACGGCGCCGGGATCGTCCACCGCGACCTCAAGCCCAGCAATGTCATGCTGTCCTACTCCGGCCCGCGAGTGATCGACTTCGGGATTGCCCGGGCGCTGGACGCCGTCGCGGGCCGTACTCGCTCGGGCATCGTGCTCGGGTCGCTCGGCTGGATGGCCCCCGAGCAGATGGAGGGCAGCCCGGTCGGGCCGGCGACCGACATCTTCGCCTGGGGTCTGCTGATCGGCTACGCCGCGACGGGCACCCACCCCTACGGCGAGGGCACCTTCTACGAGATCTCCGAGCGGGTGCTCGCCGGCCGGCCCGACCTTTCCGGCATACCGGCGGATCTGCGTCCGGTCATCGCCTCGGCCCTGGGCCGTGACCCGCGGCTGCGTCCGTCCGCGGACCAGATCCTGCTCACCCTGCTGGGCGAGACGGGCCGGGGCAACGTTCGAGCGGCCGCCAGCCGAGTGATCGGTGGCACCTGGCCGGGCGTCGCGGCGGGCGCCGCCGGGCTCGACCCGACCCGGATCGGCGGCCCGACCGAGGCCCCGCGTCACGGCGGTTCCGGCAGCGGCGCCGGTGGCGGGGGAGCGGCCGGGTACGGCGTCGGCGCGGGTGCCCGTGGCGACTCGGCGTACCGAGGCGGGCAGGGATCCGGCAGCCGTCAGCCCGACGGATACGCGGCGGGCGGCCGCTACGGCGGGTCCGCCGACCCTCGAGTCGACGGCCGGCCGAGTGCCGACGCCGGCTATGACGCCAATGCCGGTTATGGCGCCGGCTACCCGGCGGGCGCGGGTGGGGCTGCGGCCCGGGCTGGACGGGACCCGAACCGGCGGCCCCGCGGCGGCGCCTACATCCGGTACGAGGATCCGCACGCTCCGGTTCCGGCACCCGCACCGGCTCCGGCGCCTCGGCGGCCAGCCGTGCGCGAGCCGGCGCCCTACCGCCCCCCGTACCAGCCGCCGCCCGCCGCGGCCCGCCCGGCACCTCCCGCACCGCCGGCACCGCCCGCTCCGGCGCCGCGCGCTGAGCGCCCCGCCCGGCGCCGGCGCCGTGTCCGCCTGCGTATCCCGTTCAAGAAGACGATCCTGTTCGTGTTGATCGTTCTGGTCCTGCTGTCGGCGGCCGACCAGATCGCGAGCGCGATCGACAAGAAGCGCCAGGCGCTCTGGGACCGGGCGGTGAACCGGGTGGAGCAGCAGATCGACGAGTGGCGCGGCCAGGCGAAGGACGGCGTCGACGACGGGCTGCAGGGCCAGCTGGACCAGCTGCCGGGCAAGTTGCAGGATCGCTTCGAGGGCGCACAGAGCACCGGCGGCACGGGCGGCTAGCCGCGAGACAGTTCGCCGCCGGCGACCGTCTACTCTGGGTGACCGAATTCCAGACAGAACGTGTTCTGGGTGCATGATGAAGGTGCCTGGCAGGTACAACCCCGTTATGGCGAACTTCACGCAGCGGGTCTCGGAGATGCTGCACAACCCGAAGGCCCAGGAGATGATCAACAAGGTCAAGTCCCAGGCGACCAAGCCAGAGAACAAGGCGAAGATCACGCAGCTCAAGGACAAGCTGCGCAACCGTGGCCCATCCTCGAGTAGCGGCTCGTCCTCGGGCGGGCATGGCGGCTCCGGGTATTGATTTTCTGCCCCGCTCCGTGCGGGGTGGTGGCGGCTGGCAGCTCGGTTGCGTGACGCTTGAACGTCACTAGCGGAGTAGTCCCCTACGGGGCACACCGTGCTGGGTTGCTGGTTCGCTCCGTCCGGGCGGAGCGAACCAGCAACCCAGATAGCATCGGGCGGGTGAGCGAGATCCGATCCTTGTTGGCCCGGGCTGCCGATGGTGGGCGGATCACGCCCGAAGAGGCGCTGTTGCTGTACACGCAGGCGCCGCTGCATGACCTCGGGCAGGCCGCGGACGCCGTGCGGCGGCGGCGTTTCCCGGACGGCATCGCGACCTACATCATCGACCGCAACATCAACTACACCAACGTCTGCGTGACCGCCTGCAAGTTCTGTGCCTTCTACCGGGCGCCGAAGCATGCTGAGGGCTGGGTCCGTGACGTCGATGACATCGTTGCCAAGTGTGGTGAGGCGGTCGAGCTGGGCGCGACCCAGATCATGCTGCAGGGCGGCCATCACCCCGAGTTCGGCATCGAGTGGTACGAGAACGCCTTCTCCGCGATCAAGGCGGCATTTCCCCAGCTGGCGCTGCACTCGCTCGGCGCGAGTGAGGTTGTGCACATCGCCCGCACCTCTGGCCTGACGCACGAGGAGGTCATCGTCCGGCTGCGGGACGCCGGCCTGGACAGCTTCGCCGGCGCCGGCGCCGAGATCCTCACCGAGCGGCCGCGTGCCGCGATCGCGCCGCTCAAGGAGCCCGGCCACGTCTGGCTGTCGGTCATGGAGACCGCCCACGGCCTCGGCCTGGAGTCGACGGCGACGTTCATGATGGGCACCGGCGAGACCAACGCCGAGCGGATCGAACACATGCGGATGATCCGTGATGTCCAGGACCGAACCGGGGGCTTCCGCTCGTTCATCCCGTGGACCTACCAGCCGGAGAACAACCACCTGCGCGGGCGTACCCAGGCGACGACGTTCGAGTACCTGCGCCTGGTCGCCGTCGCGCGGCTGTTCTTCGACAACGTCGCGCACCTGCAGGGTTCCTGGCTCACCACCGGCAAGGAGGTCGGCCAGCTCACCCTGCACCTGGGCGCCGACGACCTGGGCTCGGTGATGCTGGAAGAGAACGTCGTCTCCTCCGCCGGCGCCCGGCACCGGACGAACCGGACCGAGCTGATCCACCTGATCCGCGCGGCGGACCGGATCCCCGCCCAGCGGGACACCCTGTACAACCACCTGGTCGTGCACCGCGACCCGGCCGACGACCCAGTGGACGAGCGGGTCGCCTCGCACTTTTCGTCCACCGCGCTCCCGCTCGTCCAGGCGAGCTGACCGGCGTGGTGGCGGCGCAGCCGGACAATCCCGAGGTGGCGGCGCGGCCGGAAGGCTCCGGCCGGGGTATACGGGCCGGGCTGGACAAACGGCCGGACGAGGTCGCGGCGATGTTCGACCAGGTGGCGCGCCGCTATGACGTGACGAACGCGGTGCTGTCGGCCGGCCTGGACCGCCGCTGGCGCAAGGCGACAGCGGCGGCGTTGCGGCTCGGGCCGGGGCAGCGGGTGCTCGATCTCGCGGCTGGCACCGCGACTTCGTCGCGTGCGTTCGCCGCCGCCGGTGCGGACGTCACCGCCTGCGACTTCTCCGTCGGCATGTTGCGCGCCGGGCAGGTGCGGCTCGCCCGCCGTCCGCCGGAGAGCGGGGCGGTCCGGCTGGTCGCCGGTGACGGGCTGCGGCTGCCGTTCCCGGACGCGTCCTTCGACCGGGTGACGATCTCCTTCGGCCTGCGCAACGTCGCCGACGTGCCGCGTTGCCTCGCGGAGCTGCGACGGGTGACCCGGCCGGGCGGGCGACTGGTCGTCTGCGAGTTCAGCCGGCCGACCTGGGGGCCGATGCGGCGGGTGTACCTGGAGTACCTGATGCGCGCACTGCCGGCGGTGGCCCGCGCGGTTAGCAGCAGCGCCGACTCCTACGTCTATCTGGCCGAGTCGATCCGAGCCTGGCCGGCCCAGTCCGACCTCGCCGACACCCTGAAGGCCGCCGGCTGGACCAAGGTGAGCTGGCGCAACCTGACCGGTGGGATCGTTGCTCTTCACTACGGTGACTGCTGACTGAGAGTTGCTTCTGGGCCGTTTGGGGCGCGGGGTCCCCGGGGTCCCTGCGCCCCACACGGCCCAGAAGCAACTACTCGGCCTGGTTGGTGGTGGGCTGGTCGGGTTGCTGTGAGGTGTCTTAGCGGCGCATCTTGGGTGGTTCTGTAACGGTCTGTCGCCGAGCCTGTTCCGCTAGCGTCGCCGCCTTGTTACGTTTCGTAGTGACCTTGAAGTGGTCATCAGCCCATCTGCGCGCTGAACCGTCCTGGTTGATGCCAATGGCGGTGTGAGCGCCTACACTCGGCCGTGGCGGAACGCTCGTGAAGAAATTCACGAGCGCCGCGGGGAACGTACGGTCAACAGCCGGCGAACAGCCGGGTGCGCATCGCCCATGCCCAAGGATCCGTGGTGGGACAGCGGAACCTCAGCCTGGCGGGGCGGTGTGGGACCTGGCGAAGCATCGGTTGTCGGTGGGGAGATTCGGGTGACGGAGAGCGCGACGCGGTCGGCCGGCGCGGCAGGCGCCGACGCCGACGTGATCGTCGTCGGTGCCGGTCCCGCTGGTTCGGCGGCCGCATACCACCTCGCGAACACCGGCCTGGACGTACTTCTGCTGGAGAAGGCCTCCTTCCCGCGCGACAAGGTCTGCGGGGACGGGCTCACGCCGCGGGCGGTCGCGAGCCTCGTGCGGATGGGCATCGACACTGGGCCAGTTCGCACTGGGCCAGTTCGCACCGGGCCCGCCCGCCCGGCGGCGACGGCCAGGCCCACCCTGGCGAAAGGCCCGCGACTGCCGGGCGCCGGGGCGGACACCGCAGCCGGGAACGCCGACGCCGCCGCGGATGCCGCGGGCGCCGAGGTGGAGGACGGGGTCGAGGCGGACTCCGGCTGGGCGCGCAACAAGGGCCTGCGGATCATCGGCGGCGGCCTGCGGCTGGAGCTGCCATGGCCGGAGCTCGCGAGCTTCCCCGACTACGGGCTGGTCCGCCCGCGCTCCGACTTCGACGAGCTGCTCGCCCGCACCGCCCAGAAGGCCGGCGCCCGGCTGCACGAGGGCACGACGGTCGCGGGCGTCGTCCGGGACGAACGAACCGGAAGGGTGGTCGGAGTCACAGCCCGCGCGGGCACCGACCGCGAGCCGGTCACCTACCGCGCCCCGGTCGTCGTCGCGGCCGACGGCAACAGTGCCCGGCTCGCGCTCTCGCTCGACATCCGCCGCCGGGACGACCGGCCGCTGGGCGTCGCGGTCCGGCGCTACTACCGCAGCCCGCGCACCCACGACGACTACCTCGAGTCCCACCTGGAGCTGTGGGAGGGCAAGCCGAACGCAAGCCGGCTGCTGCCCGGCTACGGCTGGATCTTCGGCATGGGCGACGGGACGAGTAACGTCGGCCTCGGCATCCTGAACACCACCCCGGCGTTCGGCAACACCGACTACCGGGACCTGCTGCGCCGCTGGCTCGCCGCGCTGCCGCCGGAGTGGGGCTACACCGAGGACAACGCGACCGGCCCGGTCCGCGGCAGTGCCCTGCCGATGGGCTTCAACCGCACCCCGCACTACACCGACGGCGTGCTGCTCGTCGGGGACGCGGCCGGGATGGTCAACCCGTTCAACGGCGAGGGCATCGCCTACGCGATGGAGTCCGGTGAGCTCGCCGCCGAGGTGGTCGCGCAGGCGCTGGCCAGGACGAGCGACGCCGCCCGGGAGAAGGCGCTGCACCAGTATCCCGAGGCGGTGCGGGCCCGTTACGGCGGTTACTACACGCTCGGACGAGCCTTCGTGAACCTCATCGGCAACCCGACCGTGATGCGGCTGGCGACGAAGTACGGGCTGCCGCACCCGGTGCTGATGAGGTTCATGTTGAAGATCATGGCGAACCTCACCGACCCCCGGGGAGGTGATGCGCACGACCGGGTGATCAACGCGCTGTGCCGACTGGCACCGAGCGCGTAGAGCCCGAGCGCGTGCGTGTAGAAAGCGAGGCGATCCATCAGCCGAAGGCCGGCGAGAAATCACCGCCGTGACTGGCTGAACGGCACCACCAAGAGCGCAACGGCACCACAAGCAATGGCACTACAGGCAATGGCATCACGAAGACAGGCCTCCGGCGAGTCGGTCCTGACCGACCGGAGGCGACGCAGGCAGCCCGGCGCACGGCCGGCCACACATTCTCTGGAGAGAGGAGCTCGGCATGCTCTCCAACTACGTGCCGATCCTCGTCCTGATCGCGATAGCCACGGCGTTCGCGGTCGGGTCGGTCGTGATCAGCATGTTGGTCGGGCCGAAGCGGTTCAACCGGGCGAAGCTCGACGCCTACGAGTGCGGTATCGAACCGACGCCGCACGAGGCCGGCCCGCGCCGGTTCCCGGTGAAGTTCTATCTCATCGCGATGCTCTTCATCGTCTTCGACATCGAGATCATCTTCCTGTATCCGTGGGCGGTCGCCTTCGGCGGGCTCGGCGTTTTCGGCCTCGTCGAGATGGTGCTGTTCGTGGCAACGGTGTTCGTCGCCTACGCGTACGTCTGGCGGCGGGGAGGCCTGGAATGGGACTAGAGGAGAAGCTGCCCGGCGGCGTGCTTCTCGGCAGCGTCGAGAAGCTCGCGGGACTGGGCCGCAAGTCGTCGCTGTGGCCGGTGACGTTCGGCCTGGCGTGTTGCGCGATCGAGATGATGGGCACCGGCGCGGCGCGGTATGACCTCGCCCGCTTCGGCATGGAGGTCTTCCGGGCGAGCCCCCGCCAGGCCGACCTGATGATCGTGGCCGGTCGGGTCAGCCAGAAGATGGCCCCGGTGCTGCGCCAGATCTACGACCAGATGGCCGAGCCCAAGTGGGTGCTGGCCATGGGCGTCTGCGCCTCCAGCGGCGGCATGTTCAACAACTATGCGATCGTGCAGGGCGTCGACCACATCGTCCCGGTCGACATGTACCTGCCCGGCTGCCCGCCGCGTCCCGAGATGCTGATGGACGCGATCATCAAGATCCACCGGAAGATCCAGACCGGCCCGGTGTCCGGCAAGCTGGAGCGCACCGAGATCGGCCAGTCCCCGTACCCGAAGCCGATCGAGGTCGCCACCGCCCAGTCGGCGCTGCCGGCGGGCAGCCTCGACACCCGGACCCTGTCGGTCAACGACCGCAAGCGGTTCAAGATGCCCGCCGACGCTCCGCTGCCGGTCGGCCGCGGCGCCGTCGAGCCCGCGGCGCTGGACGCGCGCCGCCCGGCCGCGGTCACCCCGCCGTCGGTGTTCGGCCGGCGCAAGCAGCTCCCCGTCGCCGGGCAGCCGGCGACCACCGGCCGGCTCGACGACCTGTTCGATGCCGAGCCGACGGACGACGTTCACGGCCGCGACGGCGGACCGACCACCGAGGACCTGGGCTGATGAGTGATCTGGTACCGAACGGGGTCGCCGGCCGTCGGCACGACGCCTTCGGCGCGAAGGGCTCCGGCGACACCTCCGGCTTCGGCGGGCTGGTCGCCCCGGCGCCGGTCCTGGGGTCCAGCGAGCGGCCGTTCGGCGACGACGCGGCGGACGGGATCTACGACGCGCTGGAGCGGGCGTTCCCCGGCCTCGACGAGGCGATCGAGCGGGTCGTGTTCGACCGGGGCGAGCTGACGCTGTACGTGGGCCGCGAGCACCTGCTCGCCGTCGGGCAGGTGCTGCGAGACGACCCGGCGCTGCGCTTCGAGCTGCTGTCCTCGGTGTCCGGCGCCGACTACCCGGACGACCCCACCGGGCGTCGCCTGCACTCGGTGGTCCACCTGGCGTCGCTGACCCACCGGCGCCGGATCCGGGTCGAGGTGTCCGTGTCCGTCGAGGACCCGGCGATGCCGAGCCTCACCCCGCTGTGGCCGACGGCGGACTGGCACGAGCGGGAGACCTACGACTTCTTCGGGATCGTCTACGAGGGCCACCACGGGCTGACTCGGATCATGATGCCGGACGACTGGGTGGGCCACCCGCAGCGCAAGGACTACCCGCTCGGCGGCATCCCGGTGGACTACAAGGGCGCCCAGGTGCCCCCGCCCGAGAAGCGCCGGAGCTACTCGTGACCCAGATCGTGATCGCCAGCACGCTTGGCCCGTTTGAAGGTGCGTCATGACCACCGACACGCACACCACGCCCGGTGCGGCCCCGTACGAGGCCGGCTTCACCGAGTCCGGCGCGAACCGCGTCTACACGGTCACCGGTGGTGACTGGGAGCAGGTCATCGGCGCCGGTGAAGAGGGCGCCGAGCGGATCGTCGTCAACATGGGCCCGCAGCACCCGTCGACGCACGGCGTGCTGCGCCTCGTCCTCGACATCGAGGGCGAGACGGTCCGCCAGACCAGGCTGGTCATCGGCTACCTGCACACCGGCATCGAGAAGAGCTGCGAGTTCCGCACCTGGACGCAGGCGGTCACCTACCTGACCCGGGCGGACTACCTCTCCCCGCTGTACAGCGAGACGGCGTTCTGCCTCTCGGTGGAGCGGCTGCTCGGCATCACCGACCAGATCCCGGACCGGGCGACCGTCATCCGCGTGCTGGTGATGGAGCTGCAGCGGATCTCGTCGCACCTGGTGGGCCTGGCCACCTCCGGCATGGAGCTCGGCGCGACCACCGCGATGATCGTCGGTTTCCGCGAGCGTGAGAAGATCCTCGACCTGCTCGAGCTGATCACCGGCCTGCGGATGAACCACGCCTACGTCCGGCCCGGCGGCCTCGCCCAGGACCTCCCGGACGGCGCCGAGAAGGCGATCATGGAGTTCCTGGTCGACATGCCGGGGCGGATCAAGGAGTACCACCGGCTGCTGACCGGTCAGCCGATCTGGAAGAACCGGATGATCGACGTCAACTACCTGGACGCCGCCTCCTGCCTCGCGCTCGGCGTCACCGGGCCGATCCTGCGCGCCGCCGGCCTGCCGTGGGACCTGCGCAAGACGCAGCCCTACTGCGGCTACGAGACGTACGAGTTCGACGTCCCGACCGCCACCGAGGCCGACTCCTTCGCCCGCTACCTGGTGCGGCTGGAGGAGATGGGCGAGTCCCTGAAGATCATCGAGCAGTGCCTGGACAAGCTGGCCGCTCTCGGCCCCGGCCCGGTGATGGTCGCGGATAAGAAGATCGCCTGGCCGGCGCAGCTGTCCGTCGGCTCCGACGGCATGGGCAACTCGCTCGAGCACATCCGCAAGATCATGGGCACCTCGATGGAGGCCCTGATCCACCACTTCAAGCTGGTCACCGAGGGCTTCCGGGTACCGCCCGGCCAGGTCTACACGGCGATCGAGGGCCCGCGCGGCGAGCTTGGCTGCCACGTCGTCAGCGACGGCGGCACGCGGCCCTACCGGGTCCACCTGCGCGACCCAAGCTTCGTCAACCTGCAGGCGGTGCCCGCGATGACCGAGGGCGGGCAGGTCGGCGACGTCATCGTCGCGGTCGCCTCGGTCGACCCGGTCCTCGGGGGAGTTGATCGTTGATGACTGAGGTATCGCAGGCCAAGGTCGGGCCGGTGGCACCCCCGGCCAAGATCGGGCCGTTCTCGGACGAGATTCGGGCCGCCGCCCGGGAGATCGTCGCCCGCTACCCGGCCGGCAAGCAGCGCTCGGCGCTGCTGCCGATGCTGCACCTGGTCCAGGCCGAAGAGGGCTACGTCACCGCCGAGGGAGTCGAGTTCTGCGCCCAGCAGCTCGGCATCACGGCGGCCGAGGTCAGCGCGGTCGCGACCTTCTACACGATGTACAAGCGCCGCCCGGTCGGTGACTGGCTGGTCTCGGTCTGCACGAACCTGTCGTGCCGGCTGGTGGGCGGCGAGGACGTCTACCAGCGGATCTCCAAGAAGCTCGGAGTCGGGCACGACCAGACGACCGCCGACGGCTCGATCACCCTCGAGCACGCCGAGTGCCTGGCGGCCTGCGACTACGCGCCGGTGATGACCGTCAACTACGAGTTCTACGACGGCGTAGACGAGGACGCGGCCGAGGGCATCGTGGACGCGCTGGCGCGCGGCGAGCGCCCGGCGCCCACCCGCGGCGGCCCGCTCTGCACCTTCGCCGAGATCTCCCGCCAGCTCGCCGGGTTCGAGGACCCTCGGCCCGAAGGTATCGCGGGTGTCGGCTTCCTCGAGCCGTCGGTCGCGGGCCTGACAGTCGCCGAGCAGGCTGGCTGGCAGGGCGAGATCGCGCACACCGACTCCGCCGGCGGCCCGGCCGGCGCGGCGCCCGTCGCCGATGTGGTGCCGGACAAGGCGCCCGCGGATGGCGCCCGGTCCGGAGCGGCTCCAGCCGCCGCCCCGACCCCTGCCGCTCCGGCCTCTTCTCAGACATCGGCCGCTTCTGCCGCCCAGCAGACATCGGCCGCTCCTGCCGCCCAGCAGACAAAGGGGGCGTGACGATGCCCGTCACCCCGGTTCTCACCGCGCACTGGAAGGTGCCGGGCATCTGGACGCTCGACACCTACGTCGACCAAGGCGGCTACGCCTCGGTGCGCACCGCGTTCGGCCAGGGTCCGGACGACATCATCAAGATGGTCAAGGATTCCGGCCTGCGCGGCCGCGGTGGCGCCGGCTTCCCGACCGGGATGAAGTGGAGCTTCATCCCGCAGGGCGATGGCAAGCCGCACTACCTGGTCATCAATGCCGACGAGGGCGAGCCGGGCACCTGCAAGGACGCCCCGCTGATGATGACCGACCCGCACTCGCTGATCGAGGGCATCATCGTCGCCGCCTACGCGGTGCGCGCGAACCGCGCCTACGTCTACCTGCGCGGCGAGCTGATCCACGCCGCCCGGCGGCTGCGCAACGCCACCGCCGAGGCGTACCGGGCCGGCTACCTCGGCAAGGACATCCTCGGCAGCGGCTTCGACCTCGACCTGGTGATCCACTCCGGCGCCGGCGCGTACATCTGCGGCGAGGAGACGGCCCTGCTGGACTCGCTGGAGGGCCGCCGCGGCCAGCCTCGGCTGCGCCCGCCATTCCCGGCGACGCACGGCCTGTACAACTCGCCGACGGTGGTCAACAACGTCGAGACGATCGCCTCGGTGCCGTTCATCGTCAACCACGGCGTCGAGTGGTTCCGCTCGATGGGCACCGAGAAGTCCCCGGGGCCGAAGATCTACAGCCTCTCCGGCCACGTCACCCGGCCGGGGCAGTACGAGGCGCCGATGGGCACGACGCTGCGCGAGCTGCTGGAGATGGCCGGCGGTATCCGCGGCGGCCGGCAGCTCAAGGCGTGGACGCCCGGTGGCTCGTCGACACCGATGCTGACCGCCGAGCACCTCGACGTCCCGCTGGACTTCGACGGCGTGATGGCCGCCGGCTCGCTGCTCGGCACCGCCGCGCTGATGATCATGGATGACACGGTGGAGATGCTGCCGGTCGTCCGCCGGCTCACCCAGTTCTACGCGCACGAGTCCTGCGGCAAGTGCACGCCGTGCCGCGAGGGCACCACCTGGATGGTGCAGATCCTGTCCCGGATGGAGCGCGGCCAGGGCGACCCGAGCGACATCGACACGCTGACGGACGCCTGCGACAACATCTTCGGCCGGGCGTTCTGCGCGCTCGCCGACGGCGCGGTCTCGCCGATCGTCTCCGGCATCAAGCACTTCCCGGAGGAGTTCGCCGCGGCGGCCCAGCCCCGGCCCGAGGTTGCGGCCCAGGCCGCCAGCAACGGGTCGGGCGCGCTGGCAGGAGCGCACTGACATGGCATCGGGATCTTCAGTGATCATGGAAGTGGTCGGAATATGACAGTCACCGCGGACGCGTCGGCTGGGCCGGGCGGGCCTCCCGCCCCGCCGCCCGACCACGTCACGCTGACCATCGACGGGCTGCCGATCAGCGTCCCCAAGGGCACGCTGATCATTCGCGCCGCCGAGCAGCTGGGCATCGAGGTCCCGAGGTTCTGCGACCACCCGCTGCTCGACCCGGTCGGCGCCTGCCGGCAGTGCATCGTCGAGGTCGAGGGCCAGCGCAAGCCGGTCGCCGCCTGCACGACGACGGTCGCCGCCGACATGGTGGTCAAGACGCAGCTGACGTCCCCGGTCGCCGAGAAGGCGCAGGCCGGGACGATGGAGTTCCTGCTGCTCAACCACCCGCTGGACTGCCCGGTCTGCGACAAGGGCGGCGAGTGCCCGCTGCAGAACCAGGCGATGGCCAACGGCGGGTCCGAGTCGCGCTTCAAGGAAGAGAAGCGGACCTACCCGAAGCCGCTCGCCATCTCCTCGGAGATCCTGCTCGACCGGGAGCGGTGCGTGCTGTGCGCCCGCTGCACCCGGTTCTCCGCGCAGATCGCCGGCGACCCGTTCATCGACCTGTTCGAGCGGGGCGCCGCCGAGCAGGTCGGCGTCGCGGGCGACGAGCCGTTCTCGTCCTACTTCTCCGGCAACACGGTGCAGATCTGCCCGGTCGGCGCGCTCACCAGCGCCGCCTACCGGTTCCGCTCCCGCCCGTTCGACCTGGTCTCCACGCCGACGGCGTGCGAGCACTGCGCGTCGGGCTGCTCGCTGCGCACCGACCACCGCCGCGGCACCGTGATGCGCCGCCTCGCCGGTGACGACGGCGCGGTCAACGAGGAGTGGAGCTGCGACAAGGGCCGGTTCGCGTTCACGTACGCCCGCCAGGCCGACCGGCTGACGAGCCCGCTGATCCGCGACGACGAGACCGGCGAACTGGTCGAGGTCAGCTGGACCGAGGCCCTCGAGTACGCGGCGCAGGGCCTTGCCGAGACCCGCGACCGCCACGGCGTCGGGGTGCTCGCCGGCGGCCGGCTCACCCGTGAGGACGCCTACGCCTACGCGAAGTTCGCCCGGCTGGCGCTGCGCACCAACGACATCGACTTCCGCGCCCGGCCGCACTCGGCCGAGGAGGAGGCGTTCCTCGGGCACGCGGTCGCCGGCACCGGGATCGGCGTCAGCTACGCCGACCTGGAGGCCGCCCCCGCCGTCCTGCTCGTCGCGTTCGAGCCGGAGGAGGAGTCGCCGATCGTCTTCCTGCGGCTGCGCAAGGCGGTTCGCGCGAAGGGCACGGCCGTCTACTCGGTCGGGCCGGTCGCGACCCGTGCGCTCGGCAAGCTCGCCGGCACGCTGCTGCCGGTGGTCCCGGGCGGCGAGGCCGACCTGCTCGCCGGCCTCGCCGGTGGGCGCCCCGGGCCGGACGGCGAGCTGGCGGCGGGCGTCGCCGAGGCGCTGCGCGCGCCCGGCGCCGTGATCCTGGTCGGCGAACGGGCCGCCGAGGCGCCCGGCGCGCTGACCGCGGCGCTGCGCCTGGCCGAGGCGACCGGCGCCCGGCTCGGCTGGGTGCCGCGCCGGGCGGGCGAGCGCGGCGCGCTCGCCGCCGGCGCCTTCCCGTCGCTGCTGCCCGGCGGCCGCCCGGTCGCCGACCCGGCGGCGCGCACAGAGGTCGAGGCGGTCTGGGGGACTTCGGTTCCCGGCGCGCCCGGCCGCAGCACCGCCGAGATCCTCGCCGCCGCGGCCCTCGAGAACGCCGGGCTGGACGCCCTCGTCGTCGCCGGCGTCGACGTCGAGGACCTGCCGGACCCGGCGGCGGCGCTCGAGACGCTCGCGACCGTGCCATTCCTGGTCTCCCTGGAGGTCCGCCGCTCGGCCGTCGCCGAGGTCGCCGACGTGGTGTTCCCGGTCGCGCCGGTCGCGGAGAAGGCCGGCTCGTTCGTCGACTGGGAGGGCCGGCTGCGCCCGTTCCAGCGGGCGTTGGAAACCCAGGCATTGCCGGACCTGCGGGTGCTGCACCTGCTGGCCGCCAAGCTGGGCGTCGACCTCGGCGTCGGTGACGTCGGCGCCGCCGCCCGCGAGCTCGCCGCGCTCGGCCGGGCCGGCGCCGAGGTCGCCCGAGTTCCGGCGCCCGCCGTCTCGGCCACCGTGCGGGTCGTCCCGCCCGCCGGGCAGGCCGTGCTCGCGAGCTGGCACCAGCTCATCGACGACGGCGCGCTGCAGGACGGCGAGCCCTACCTCGCCGGTACCGCCCGGCCGGCGGTGGCGCTGCTGTCGGCGGCGACCGCGACGGAGGTCGGGGTCGCCGAGGGCGACCTGCTGACCGTCAGCACCGAGCGGGGCTCGGTCACGCTGCCGGTGGAGATCACCGACCTGCCGGCCCGGGTGGTCTGGGTGCCGACCCATTCGCCCGGCTCGCACGTCCGCCGGGCGCTCGCCGGGTCCACCGGCGGGATCGTGAAGATCACGACGGGAGGTGCGGCATGAGCGGCTCCGGCTCCGTCTCTTCCGTGCTGCTCGCCGCGGGCAGCACCGGTGCCGACCCCGACCTGACCAGGTTCGGCTCGGACCCGTTCTGGCTCGTCCTGATCAAGGCCGTGGCGGTCTTCGCCTTCCTCATGCTCATGACGCTGTTCGGCATCGTCTTCGAGCGCAAGGTCGTCGCCCGCATGCAGGTGCGGCTCGGCCCGAACCGGCACGGCCCGAAGGGCTGGCTGCAGAGCCTCTACGACGGCGTCAAGCTGATGCTGAAGGAGGACATCATCCCGGCGCTGGCCGACCGGCCGGTGTTCCTCCTCGCGCCGCTGGTGTCCGTCATCCCGGCGCTGATCGCGTTCGCGGTCATCCCGTTCGGGCCCGAGGTCTCGATCTTCGGCCAGCACACGACGCTGCAGCTGGCCGACCTGCCGGTCGGCGTGCTGTACCTGCTGTCGGCGGCGTCGCTCGGGGTGTATGGCCTGATCCTGTCCGGCTGGTCGAGCGGCTCGACGTACCCGCTGCTCGGCTCGCTGCGGTCGGCCGCGCAGATCATCTCCTACGAGATCGCGATGGGCCTCGCGTTCGTCGCGGTCTTCATGTACTCCGGGACGCTGTCGACCTCGGGCATCGTCGAGAGCCAGCACGACTGGTGGTACATCGCGCTGTTCCCGAGCTTCGTGATCTACATGATCTCGATGGTCGGCGAGACCAACCGGACGCCGTTCGACCTTCCCGAGGCGGAAGGCGAGCTGGTCGGTGGCTTCCTCACCGAGTACAGCTCGATCAAGTTCGCGTTCTTCTACCTCGCCGAGTACGTCAACCTGGTCACCGTCTCGGCGGTCATGACGACGCTGTTCCTCGGTGGCTGGCAGCCCCCGCCCATCCCGGGGCTGTCGGGGCTCGACCACGGCTGGGTCCCGCTGATCTGGTTCGTGCTCAAGCTGCTGCTCGTGATGTTCTTCTTCGTGTGGCTGCGCGGCACGCTGCCCCGGCTGCGCTACGACCAGTTCATGAGCTTCGGCTGGAAGGTCCTCATCCCGATCGGCCTGGTCTGGGTGCTGTTCATCGCAGCGCTGCGGACCATGCGGGACAACAACACCTCGGACCTGCGCCCCTGGCTGATCGGCGTCGCCGTCATCCTGGGCCTGTTCGTGGTCGCCGAGTTCGCCCTCGGTGGGCGCGCGTCCGCCGATGACTATGAAGACGAGGACGACGGGCCGCCGAGCCTCGAACGCATCCCGTGGCCCCCACCCGCCGAGTCGGGTGCCGCGGCCCCGGCCGTCATCCCGGCTGGCCCGCGCCAGCGTCAGGAGAGTTGATCCATGGGAGCCTTCGATTTCTTCAAGGGCTTCGGCCTCACGTTCGGCAACATGTTCCGCAAGCCGGTCACCGAGTCGTACCCGGAGCAGAAGAAGGAGACCGCGCCGCGGTTCCACGGCCGCCACCAGCTCAACCGCCACCCGGACGGGCTGGAGAAGTGCATCGGCTGCGAGCTGTGCGCGTGGGCCTGTCCGGCGGACGCGATCTACGTCGAGGGCGCCGACAACACCGACGAGGAGCGCTTCTCGCCTGGTGAGCGGTACGGCAAGGTGTACCAGATCAACTACCTGCGCTGCATCCTGTGCGGGCTGTGCATCGAGGCGTGCCCGACCAGGGCGCTGACCATGGGCAATGAGTACGAGCTCGCCGACGACAGCCGCAGCGACCTGATCTTCACCAAGGAGCAGCTGCTCGCGCCGTTGCGGGAGGGGATGCAGGCGCCGCCCCACCCGATGTACCTCGGTGACAGCGAGACCGACTACTACCGCTGGGACCCCGACACCCCGCTGCCCGCCTTCAAGGAGCTGGCGAGCGGCGGCGGGTCCGGTTCGGAGCACTGATGGACCCGCACCTTCTCGCGGCGGCGGCCCCGATCACCAGCACGTCCGGTGGCGAGGCGCTGACCTTCTGGATCATCGCCCCGATCGCGGTGCTCGGTGCGCTGGGCATGGTGGTCGCGAAGAACGCCGTGCACGGCGCGCTGCTGCTGGTCGCCAACCTGTTCTGCGTCGCGGTCTGCTACCTGCTCAACGACGCGCCTTTCCTGGGCTTCGTGCAGATCGTGGTCTACACCGGCGCGATCATGGTCTTGTTCCTGTTCGTGCTGATGCTGATCGGCGTCGACTCGACGGAGTCGCTCGTCGAGACGCTGCGCGGGCAGCGGCTGGCGGCCACGGTGCTCGGCCTCGGCTTCGCCGGCCTGCTCGTCTTCCCGCTCGGGAAGGTCATCAAGGGGCAGCCGGCGACCGGCGTCGCGGACGTGAACAAGGCGGGCGGCGGCAACATCCATGCGATCGCCCGGCTGCTGTTCACCGAGTACGTGTTCGCGTTCGAGGCGGTGTCCGCGCTGCTGGTCATCGCCGCCGTCGGCGCGATGATCCTCGGTCACCGTGAGCGGGCCGAGAAGCCGTCGCAGAAGGAGACCCTGCGCCGGCGGGTGGCCTCCGGTGCCGTGCTGACCCCGATGCCCGGCCCCGGCGTGTACGCGAGCGTCGACTCGGCCGACCAGCGACCGGTCCTGCCCGGCGAGACCAGCGGCCTGGTCGGCGGCACGCCCACCCTTCCCGGGGGCGGCGATGCCGGTCCGCGCGGCGGGGAGCCCGACGCAGACGGGGAAGGCGGCACCGGGCCGTCGAGTGCCCCGGGCGGCGGCACGGGTCCCAGCGCGGTCGCCGAAGACACGGCGCCGGTGGGCGCCGGGAAGGGGAGCGGGCTGTGAACCCGGCCAACTACCTGGTGCTTTCCGGGCTGCTGTTCGCGATCGGCTCGGTCGGCGTACTGGTCCGGCGCAACGCGATCGTCGTGTTCATGTGCGTCGAGCTGATGCTCAACGCGGTGAACCTGACGCTGGTGACCTTCTCCCGGATCCAGGGGAACCTCGAGGGCCAGGTCATCGCCTTCTTCGTGATGGTGGTGGCCGCCGCCGAGGTCGTCATCGGGCTCGCGATCATTTTGACGATCTTCCGAACACGCAAGTCCGCGTCGGTCGACGACGTGAACCTGCTGAAGTACTGAACCTTCGCCGTCGCGGCTCGGGCCCCTGACGTCTGGCCCTGGTCCGAGTCGACGACGGCGCAGGCTCGCTGACGGCAGAGGCTCCTGACGGCAGAGTTTCCTGACGGCAGAGGCTCCCTGATGGGCCCGCCTGTCAGTTTGCCCCACAAGTGATCCGGACGAGGCCGGCGCAGGCGCGCGCGCGACGCGTGCGGCGCGTGCGGCGCCCCGGCTTAGCGAAGAACGGACGAACTGCAGTGAAGCTGGAAGTCCTCGACGGCACGTGGCCGTCGCACCTCGGGACCGGTCCGCGATGACGCCGGAGCACCCCGCGGGCGCCGAGGGAGCCGGCGGCGCCGTGCACTACGCCGCGGCGAGCGGTGCGTTCTCGCTGACCTGGCTGCTGATCGCACTGCCGCTGGCCGGAGCCCTCATCCTGCTGCTCGGTGGGAAGCGCACCGACAAGTTCGGCCACGTGCTCGGCACGCTGGCGGCGCTGGCGAGCTTCGTCGTCGGCCTGGTCGTCTTCTTCACCCTGGTCGGCCGGGACGGCGACGACCGCGCCGTCTCCCAGCACCTGTTCTCCTGGATCCCGGTCAACGGCTTCCAGGTCGACGCGGGCCTGCTCTTCGACCAGCTCTCCGCCGTCTTCGTGCTGCTGATCACCGGTGTGGGCACGCTGATCCACATCTACTCGATCGGCTACATGGCGCATGACCCGGGCCGGCGCAGGTTCTTCGCCTACATGAACCTGTTCCTCGCCTCCATGCTGCTGCTGGTGCTGGGGAACAACTTCCTGGCGCTCTACGCCGGCTGGGAGCTCGTCGGCCTCTCGTCCTTCCTGCTCATCAAGTTCTGGGAGTACAAGCCGGCCGCGGCGACCGCGGCGAACAAGGCCTTCTACATGAACCGCGTCGGCGACGTCGGCCTGGCGCTCGCGATCATGTTCATGTTCGGCACGCTCGGCTCCACGAACTACGACACCGTGTTCAACGGATTTGCGGCCGGCGGCATCGGCCAGGGCACGATCACCGCGGTCGCGCTGCTGCTCCTGCTCGGCGCCTGCGGCAAGTCCGGCCAGTTCCCGCTGCAGGCCTGGCTCCCGGACGCCATGGAGGGCCCGACCCCGATCTCCGCGCTCATCCACGCGGCGACGATGGTCACCGCCGGGGTCTACCTGATCGCCCGCGCGGCGCCGATCTTCAACGGGACCGAGGACGCCCGCACGGTCGTCACCATCATCGGCGCCGTCACGATCCTGATCGGCTGCATCATCGGCTGCGCCTACGACGACATCAAGAAGGTGCTCGCGTACTCGACGGTCAGCCAGATCGGCTACATGTTCCTGGCGGTCGGTCTCGGCCCGGCGGGCTACGCCCTGGGCATCGCCCACCTGCTCGCGCACGGCTTCTTCAAGGCCGGCCTGTTCCTCGGCTCCGGTTCCGTCATCCACGCGATGAAGGACGAGCAGGACATGCGCAAGTACGGCGGCCTGTGGAAGTACATGAAGGTCACCTGGATCACGTTCGGCCTCGGCTGGCTGGCCATCATCGGCTGCCCGCCGTTCTCCGGGTTCTTCACCAAGGACAAGATCATCGAGACGGCCTTCGACAAGGGCGGCACGGCCGGCTACATCCTCGGGATCGTCGCCCTGCTCGGCGCCGGGATCACCGCCTTCTACATGACGCGGCTGTTCCTGATGACCTTCCACGGCAAGCCGCGCTGGGAGCACGAAGGTGAGAACGCCCAGCACCCGCACGAGTCGCCCGTCACGATGACCGGCCCGATGATCCTGCTGGCGGTCGGCTCGGTGGCCGGCGGAGCGCTGCTCATCCTCGGCGGCACCCTGCAGGACTGGCTGGCGCCCGTCGTCGGCGAGCACGGCGAGGCCGACCACGTGATCTCGCCGGCGGTGCTCACGATCCTCACCCTGGTCGTCAGCGCCGGCGGACTGGCCGGCGCCCTCCTGCGCTACCAGCTGCGCCCGGTGGACGCGGTGGCCAAGACCGACGCGCAGGTCAGCCCGCTGACCGTCGCCGCCCGCCACGATCTGTACGCGAACACCTTCAACGAGGCCGCGTTCATGATCCCGGGCAACTACCTGGTCCGCTTCCTGGTCTGGTTCGACAAGATCATCGTCGATGGCCTGGTCGGCGGGACCGCGGCGACCATCGGTGGCCTGTCCGGCCGGCTGCGGCGAACCCAGACCGGCTACGTCCGCACGTACGCACTGTCGATGTTGGGAGGCACGGTCCTCGTGGTCGGTGCCCTGCTGTTGGTGAGGGCGGGCTGACGTGCATACCGTTCCCTGGCTGACGATCCTGCTGATCGTCCCGATCGCGGGCGCGCTCGTCGTCGCGCTGCTGCCCAAGGGCACGAACACCCTGGCCAAGCAGCTCACCCTGGTCATCACGCTCGCGGAGCTGGTGCTGGCGGTGCTCGCCACCATCGCCTACGAGCCCGACAAGCCCGGCTTCCAGTTCGCCCAGAGCCACGACTGGATCAAGCAGTTCGGCGTGTCCTACTCGGTCGGCGCCGACGGCATCTCGATCGTGCTGATCCTGCTGGCCGCGATCCTGGTGCCGGTGGTCGTCCTCGCCTCCTGGCACGAGGCCGAGCAGGGCAAGCGCGGCGTCAAGGCGTTCTTCTCGCTACTGCTCGCGCTGCAGGCCGGCATGGTCGGCGTCTTCGCCGCCACCGACGTGTTCCTGTTCTACGTCTTCTTCGAGGCGATCCTCATCCCGATGTACTTCCTCATCGGGAGCTACGGGTCGCCGAAGGAGCAGACGCAGCGCTCGTATGCCGCGGTCAAGTTCCTGCTCTACAGCCTCTTCGGCGGCCTGCTCATGCTCGCCGCGGTCATCGGCCTCTACGTGGTCTCGGTGCACCAGCTCGGCCACGGCACCTTCGACTTCGCGGCGCTGCGCCAGATGGAGATCAGCGAGGACACGCAGAAGTGGCTGTTCCTCGGCTTCTTCATCGCGTTCGCCATCAAGGCGCCGCTGTTCCCGTTCCACACCTGGCTGCCGGACGCCGGCGCCCAGTCGCCCACCGGCGGCGCGGTGCTGCTCGTCGGCGTGCTCGACAAGGTCGGCACCTTCGGCCTGATCCGCTACTGCATCCCGCTGTTCCCGGACGCGGCCGACTACTTCGCCCCGCTGGTGCTCGCGCTCGCGGTGATCGGCATCTTCTACGGCGCGCTGCTCGCGATCGGGCAGCGGGATATGAAGCGGCTGGTCTCCTACACCTCGCTCGCGCACTTCGGCTTCATCGCCCTGGGCTGCTTCGCGTTCACCTCGCAGGCCGGCACGGGTGCCGTGCTGTACATGGTCAACCACGGCCTGTCGACCGGGCTGCTGTTCCTGGTGGTCGGCTTCCTGGTCTCCCGCCGCGGCAGCCGGGACGTCGATGCCTACGGCGGGATGGCGAAGGTCACCCCGCTGCTCGCGGGCGTGTTCCTCATCGCCGGACTCTCGTCGCTGGCGCTGCCCGGCCTGAACAGCTTCGTGTCCGAGTTCCTCGTCCTGGTCGGCACGTTCACCGAGTACCGGGCGCTGGCGATCGTCGCGACCTGCGGCATCGTGCTGGCCGCCATCTACGTGCTGCACCTGTACAAGCGGACGATGACCGGGCCGGTCGTGCACGAGGAGAACAAGCTCGTCGCCGACCTCTCCCTGCGGGAGAAGCTGGTGGTCGCACCGGTCGTCGCCCTCATCGTCGCGCTCGGCGTCTACCCGAAGCCGCTGATCGACATCATCCGCCCGACGGTCACGGCCACGTTCACCGACGTCGGGCACCACGACCCGGCACCGACCGTCCCCGTGGCCGGTGTGACCACCACCGGAGGCCACTCGTGAGCGCCGCTCCCGTCGTCGTGCTCGCTCAGACGGCCCAGACGGCCGCGACGACCATCCCCCCGATCCAGACCCCGCACGTCGAGTACTCCTCGATCAGCCCCATGCTGATCGTGCTCGGGCTCGCGTTCGTCGGCATCCTGGTCGAGGCGTTCGCGGGGCCCGAATCCCGCCGCCGCCTCCAACCGCTGCTGGCCTTCCTGGGCTTCGCCGCGGCGTTCATCGCCGTCGTGCTGCTGCACGCCCGGCGCGCGACGCTCGTCTCCGGCGCGCTCGCCGTCGACGGCCCGACGCTGTTCCTCCAGGGCACGATCCTGCTGTTCGGCCTGTTCGCCGTGCTCCTGGTCGCCGAGCGCCGGCTGGACTCCTCGGGCGGCGCCATCGTCGCCTCCGCGGCGGTCACGCCCGGCTCGACGGGCTCGACGGCGATGCAGACCTCCAAGGACGTCCAGACCGAGGCCTACCCGCTGCTGGCGTTCTCGGTCTCCGGAATGCTGATGTTCGTCTCGTCGAACAACCTGCTGGTCATGTTCGTCGCGCTGGAGATCCTCTCGCTGCCGCTCTACCTGCTGGCCGGCCTCGCCCGCCGCCGGCGGCTGCTGTCGCAGGAGGCGGCGCTCAAGTACTTCCTGCTCGGCGCCTTCTCGTCGGCGTTCTTCCTGTACGGCCTGGCGATGGTCTACGGCTACGCCGGCACCGTGAACCTCGGCGGCATCGCCGACGCCGCCGGCACGGTCGGCTCGAACGACACCTACCTCTACCTCGGGGTGGGCCTGCTCGCCGTCGGCTTCTTCTTCAAGATCGGCGCGGCGCCGTTCCACTCGTGGACGCCGGACGTCTACCAGGGCTCGCCGACGCCGGTCACCGCCTTCATGGCCGCGGCCACCAAGGTCGCCGCCTTCGGTGGTCTGCTGCGGGTCTTCTACGTCTCCTTCGGCGCGCTGCGCTGGGACTGGCGCCCCGTCGTCTGGGGCGTGGCGATCCTCACCATGGCCATCGGCGCGGTGCTCGCCCTGACCCAGCGCGACATCAAGCGGATGCTGGCCTACTCGGCCATCGCACACGCCGGCTTCCTGCTCGTCGGCCTCGCCGCGGCGAACACCGACGGCCTGTCCGGCTCGATGTTCTACCTGGTCACCTACGGGTTCACGACGATCGCCGCGTTCGCCGTCGTCTCGCTGGTCCGTACCAGCGACGGCGAGGCCAGCGACCTGTCCCAGTGGCAGGGCCTCGGCAAGACGTCTCCGTGGCTCGCCGGCATCTTCGCGTTCCTGCTGCTCGCGCTTGCCGGTATTCCGCTCACCAGCGGCTTCACCGGCAAGTTCGCGGTGTTCCAGTCGGCCATCGAGGGCGACGCCACCCCGCTGGTGGTCATCGCGCTGGTGTGCAGCGCGATCGCCGCGTTCTTCTACGTCCGGGTGATCGTGCTGATGTTCTTCTCCGACCCGCCGGCCGACGGCCCGGTCGTGGTCACCCGGCCGACCCTCACCTACGCCACGGTGGGCGTCGGGGCCCTCGTCACCCTGCTGCTCGGTGTCGTGCCACAGCCTTTGTTGGACCTCGCTAACCACGCGGCGGCCTCAGGCTTCGTACGCTGATGGCGGTATGAGCAGAACCGGGCTGGACACCATAGGGATCAGGGCAGACCCTGATCTCGAATCCGCCGTGCGCGCGGGTCTCGTCGACGTCGAGCGTCTCCTGCGCGAGGCGGTCCGCAGCGAGTTCGCGTTCGTCACGGAGGCGTCGCGGCATCTGACCGACGCGGGCGGGAAACGCTTCCGCTCGATGGTCGTGCTGCTCGCGGCGCACTTCGCCGACCCGGCCGCGCCGGAGGTGATCCAGGCCGCGGCCGCCATCGAGCTGACCCACCTGTCGACCCTGTACCACGACGACGTGATGGACGAGGCCCCGCTGCGCCGCGGGGCCGCGTCCGCCAACGCCCGGTGGACGAACACGGTGGCGATCCTCGTCGGCGACTACCTGTTCGCCCGTGCCTCGGAGATCACCGCCGACCTCGGCCCCGAGGCGACCAGAATCCTCGCGCAGACGATCGCGACGCTGTGCGAGGGCCAGATCCGCGAGACCGTCGGGCCGATGCCGGACGACGACCCCGTCGAGCACTACCTGCGGGTCGTCACCGGCAAGACCGCCTCGCTGATCGCCGCCTCCGGGCGCCTCGGCGCGATGATGGCCGGTGCCGACCCGGTGACGGCCGGCATCCTGGCCACCTTCGGCGAGCGCATCGGCGTGGGCTTCCAGCTCTCCGACGACATCATCGACCTCGCCTCCGACACCGCCGCCTCCGGCAAGACGCCGGGCACCGACCTGCGGGCCGGCGTGCCGACCCTGCCGGTCCTGTACACGCTGCGCAGCCAGGACCCGGACGCGAACCGGCTGCGCGAGCTGCTGGCTGACGGCTTCGCGTCCGACGCCGCCCTCGCCGAGGCGCTCGAGATCCTGCGCGCCCACCCCGGCATGGACGAGGCTCGTGCCCAGCTGCGCGCCTGGGCGTCGAGCGCCCGCGACTGCCTGAGCCCACTGCCGGAAGGCGCCGCCAAGACCGCGCTGGAAAGCCTCGCCGACTTCGTCGTCGCCCGCACTGGCTAAGCCCACGCGGAAAAGGTCTGAGTAACGAGACCGGCCCCGTACACCGCCTGCTTGGGCGGATACGGGGCCGGTCTGGGTTTCTGGGCAGGGCGCCGCGCCCGGGTGGGTTAGGAGAACCAGCCGATCGTTGCCTTGCTGGACCAGCTTGCGTCGTCCAGCGGGTTGAGCCTGACCACCGTGATCGGATCGATCGGTGTCGTGTCCGACGCGCCGGCAGGGGTCCCCGTGTCGGCGGGCGGCGTGTCCGAGCCGGTCGCGGCCGAGTCGTCGGTCTGCGGCGCGTCGCCGGCCGCGCTCTGCGCGGGGTCCGTCGTCTGCTCCTGGCCGTTTGCCGTGCCCGCGTCCGAGGTGGCACTAGGGTCCGTGGCGGGATCGGTGCCGGTGCCGGTGCCGGTGCCGGTCGTGGGGGTGGGGGTGGGGGTGGTGCTCGGGTCCGTCGTCGGGTCGGTGGTGGGATCGGCCGACGGGTAGACGCTCGGGTCGGCCGCGACAGGCGGCGTACTGGTCGGTTGATCCTGCTGCGGCGACGGACTGGGCGTGCCGGTACCGGAGTCCGGAACGCCGCCGAGGCCGAACCAGTCGAACAGCAAGTTCCCCGTCGTCGAGGTCGATGTCGACGGCTGAGCCGACGGCGCCGCCGCGGTCGAGTCGCCGGCTGGCGTACCGGACGACGATCCGTCGCGCGGCAGGAGCGGCACTATCAGGATCTCGCCACTGTCACCGATTCCACCCGAGGTGGTGCCGCCGGCCGCCGGGCTGCCCGTCAGCGGGTCGTACGCACCGTCCAGAGTCGGGTCGTAGCCGCCGGTTGCCAGGTCGTAGGGGGCGCCGGCGTCGTAGTAGGTGTCACCGGTGCCCTGACCGTCGTCGGTACCGGACTGGTCGGGCACCGTCGGGGTGAGGCCCGGCGTGATCGGCGCGAGGGCGTCCGACGCGGCGGCGCCGTCGGCCCCGCCAGCCAGCCCGACCGGGAACTGGCCGGTCGACGTGCCGTTGCCGGACCCGGGCGGGATGGTCAGCGGACCGGTGTCGGTCGCCAGCACCGCGCTGCCGACCAGAGCGGACAGACCCGCGAGCGAGGCGGTGCTGGCGATGGCGAGCTTCGCCCTGGCGCTGCCGGGGCGCCCGACCGGGGCCCGGTGCGCGCCTGGCGTCCGCTGCCCCTCGGTCTTCTCCCCCCGTGCCCGGGCGCTGCCAGCGCCGGGCCGGGCGGCGGCACGTCCTTCGCGACCGGCGGTGGCGCCGAACCCCTCGGTGGTGACCCGGCGCGGCGAGCGGGCCGCCGGCGTCGCGGCGATGAACGTCGTACCCACCGGCACGGCCGGAGCGGCCGGTGAGCCGGTCACAGGCGAGCCGTGGGATGGCTCGTCCCCGAAGGCGACGTAGTCGACGTCGTCCGCATGTGGGTATCCGTCGCCGACGGCGTAGCCGGAGCTGTCGTCCGAAAGGCCGGCGCCCACCGGGGCGGCATAGCCAAGGGGGTAGCCATGGCCACCCGCCTGGCCATACCCGTTCAAGGCGACCGGGTAGCCCTGGCTGGCGGGGCCTGCGTGGTGCTCGTGGCCGTAGCCGTAGGCAGCTCCGGTGCTCGGCTGCTGGACGGCGGCCTGGTCACGGCGAGCGGACGTGCTCAGCGAGATCGGGCCCGTCACGGTGTCGAGCTCGCCCGGCGGCAGTACCGGTGGGCGCCGCGGAAGCGGCGTCTGGGCAGCCACCGCGGGCAGCGCCACCGCGGGCAGCTGGTGCCCTTGCGGGTACTGCCAACCCGCTGGGGCCATGGCTGGCGGGTAGGCGAGCTCGCCTTCCTGGCCGCCCGCCCAGTGTTGCTGGCCGGGGAGGTAACTATCCATGCCGCACCCCGGCGTGCGTCAGCGCACCGACAAGCACGAGCTGGCGCCTGGCCGCTTCCTCGTGGCGTCGGAAATCATGCCTGTGCCAGTTGCGACTGTGCCTGTCAGGGCGTTGCACGGAGCCTCCGGCTTTGGTTCGGTGTGTGACCCCCCCGGGCAACACCGCACGCACCCCCACGCGCACCACGACAATACCGGACATCGGTCACGGTCGCGTAAGGGGTGCCACCAGCGGCAGCCATCCGTATACGCAACGGAAGAACAATGCACGATGGATGGGTTGCGGCGCGGGTCAGGCGCCGGGCACCGGGAAGAGAGCCGGCGGAGCTGGCGGGAAGTTGCCGCTCGCTGGTGTGCCGGTCGTCGTCCGGGCTGCCGTGGGGCCGGCCGGCTTCCCGATGCTCGGCGCGGCCCCTGCCGACGGCGGACGGACCACGCCGCCGAGGGCCTCGCCCAGGGCCGCGCCCGGTGGCAGGACAGCCGCGGGCGACGGACCCGCCGTGTCGGGAGCGCCGGCTCCGCCGAGCTGTGTCAGGACGATCACCGGGAACGGGTAGGACCGCGTCGCGGACGGCCGCTGCGCGCCGCCGGTGGCCAGCGTCCGGGGCGCAGCGGCACCCTGGCTCTCAGCGCTGTCCCCGGTCGAGACGAGGGACAGCGCGGTCGTACCGGCAATAGCGACCATCACCAGGCAGCAGGCGGTGAGCACGGCGATCCGGCGGCGTCGGCGTCGGCGAGATCGCCGGCGGGCCGGCGTCCTCGGCCCGGCGGCGGGCTCGCCAGCTGCGGGCGCCGCCGCCTGCTTGGCCCCCACCGGGGGTGAGACGTCGCCGCTCTGCTCATCGGTGCCCGTGCCCGTGCCTGGATCCTCGGCCGGCGTGCCGGCTGGGTGACGAGCGTCCAGGGGGGCCGTCGCCGGGAGGCCCGAAGGAACGTCGGTAAAGGCGGGAACGTCGGGAAGGGCGGTGGTCGCGGGCCAGGGGTCGCCGGTCCAGGCTGGTGCGGACGGATAGGACCACGCGGCGTCCGCCGGGACTGGATCCGGCGACAGAGCTGCGGGCCAGACCGGTGGCGCCGGCATGATCGGAATTGCGCTGGTCTCCGTCGCCGTGAACCCGCTGCCGCTGAGGTCGGTCGGGGGCGGCGGGTAGTACAGCGGAAACGCACCGGTTTGCACTGCGGGATCCGTCGCAGCCGGGAACTGCACGTTTTCCGGCGCTTCGGGCGGCTGCTGGTAGATCGTTTGCTGATACGCGTAGTACTCCAGCTGATGGCTGGCGACCTGGTAAGACTGGCTCGGTTCTGCCTGACCGGCGTAAGGCGCGTGCTGCCCGTACTGGTCGAGGTAAGCGGAATTCTGGTCGTAGACACCGGGCGGGACCGAGTCCTGGTAAGTCCCCGGCTGTTCGGCGGGAGGTCCGGCGAATGAGTCGTCTGGGTACCGCTGCCGGGGAGGCGGACCGCCGGACGGGCCGATCGGGATGGCTCCCGTCTCGGTGAGCGCGAACCAGGTACTGGACCCGGACGACGACGGCCCTTGATCAGGATGTTGGTATCCCAGCTGCGGGTACGCCGGCTGGTGGAATCCCGATTGTTGGGCCGCCCACTGGCCGTACGGATCCGATGACGAGACGCCGTAGTCGGCCGAGGCGTCGACCGGCCCCACCGGGTGACCCCATGTCGACGACTGCCCGCCATTGGACTGCCCGCCATAGGACTGCCATGGGATCTCGCCAGACTGTGCCGGCGACGCCGGCTGCGTTGATGCTGTCGGCGTCGTCGGCGGCGGCGCTGATACGGGCGGCCCGGGCGGTACGGGCGGCGCTGCCGGCACCGGCGGCCACGGCGACGGCGACGGCTGCTCCTGCCAGGGCGACGGTGCCGGGGGCTGCTCGTACCGGGCCACGTCGATCGCGTCGAGATCGGGACGCGACGGCGGGGCGCTCTGGCCGTAGGCCTGCTCCGGGTAGGCGGCCGGCCGGGTGGACGCGGCCTCGTCGGCCCGGTCGCGGTAGGGCGTCTGCAGGTACAGCGGGCCTAGGGGGATGGCGCTCGTCTCGCTGGGGAGGAAACCGCCGCCGAGATCGGTGGGCGGCGGCTCATAGGGGAGCGTGAACTCACCAGTCCGCGGCCAGGGCGAGACCTCGTCCGGTTCGGACGCGCCGCCGCGGGAACCCGCGGGCGCGGCCGGGTTGCCATCCATCGCCGGTAGCGCCTCCGCGTCCCTGGGGCCGATCATGCTGCCGCTCGCGAATGGAACGGCCCTGCCAACGACCATAGTTCCACCGGATACCCGCGACCCTCACGTCATGGGCGAGTTGCACACAGAGTTCGTGGCCTTATCGTTGCCGGTCGAGCCGGGCCGAACCCATCCTCACCGGCTTCCATCCTCACCGATCTGTCCAGGGCCCGCTTATCCAGGACTCCCTGTCGGCTCCAAAAGTCGCGACAGCCGCACAACGGCCCCGGCCCACCAACGACTACGGCCGGGGTGGCATGTCTGCCACCTCGGCCGTAGTGCGAGCCGTGTTCGTCGCCGGATCCCACGACGCCGCGGCGTCCGTGGACGTGGGGTCCGGGGCTCGGCCCCGGAGCAAATTACGCGGGAGCCTGGGAGCAAACCGTCAGGTTTGCGAACAGGCAACGCCGATCGCGTGTGACCGGCGGAAACTGGAGCCAATCAGGAGATGGACCAGGTCTCCTTGCCGGCGATCAGGGACATCAGATCGCCCTCACCCTGACGCGCCTTGGCCCGGTCGATCTGGGTGTTGAGCTCCTCGTCGTAGCTGGGCACGTCGACGTCGCGGAAGACACCGATCGGCGTGACGCCGTGAGTGTCACCGGTGAGCCGGGAGAGGGCGAACTGCTGACTCGGGTCGACGGCGTGCGCGTCGTGCACGAGCACACCCTCGTCACCGGCGGCACCGACCTCGAGGCCACCGTCGGCGGCCCGACGGATCGCCTTGGTCCCGTCGGCGCCGAAGACGAGCGGCTGGCCGTGGTCGAGCCGCAGCGTCACGTCGTCGCGGGTGTCCCGGTCCTTCATCGTGTCGAAGGCGCCGTCGTTGAAGATGTTGCAGTTCTGGAAGATCTCCACGAAGGCCGCGCCGGGGTGCTCCGCGGCAGCCCGCAGCACCGAGGTGAGGTGCTGGCGGTCCGAGTCGATGGAGCGGGCGACGAAGGTCGCCTCCGCGCCGAGCGTCAGCGACGTCGGGTTGTACGGCCGGTCCAGCGAGCCGTACGGTGTCGACTTCGTGATCTTTCCGACCTCGGAGGTCGGCGAGTACTGGCCCTTGGTCAGACCGTAGATCCGGTTGTTGAACATCAGGATTTTGATGTTCACGTTCCGGCGCAGCGCGTGCAGCAGGTGGTTCCCACCGATCGACAGCGAGTCGCCGTCACCGGTGATGACCCACACCGACAGGTCGGGCCGCGAGGTCGCGAGACCCGTCGCGATCGCCGGCGCGCGGCCGTGGATCGAGTGCATGCCGTACGTCTGCAGGTAGTACGGGAAGCGGGACGAGCAGCCGATGCCCGAGATGAAGACGATGTTCTCGCGGGCGACCCCCAGCTCCGGCAGGAAGCCCTGCACGGTCGAGAGGATGGCGTAGTCGCCGCAGCCGGGGCACCAGCGGACCTCCTGGTCCGAGGCGAAGTCCTTGCGGCTCTGCGGACCCGGGGCGGCCGGGACCAGGTCGAGCAGCCGGTTGGTCACCCGGCCAGCGCTGACCTTGCCGTTCGTGGTGACGGTCACTGGTTGATCACATCCTCCAGTACGCCTGCGAGCTCCGCCGCCTTGAACGGGAGGCCTCGGACCTGGTTGTAGCCGATCGCGTCGACCAGGAACTCGGCCCGGACGAGGGTGCGCAGCTGACCGAGGTTCATCTCGGGCACTAGCACCCGGTCATAGGACCGCAGTACCTCGCCGGTGTTGGCGGGGAACGGGTTGAGGTGGCGCAGGTGCGCCTGGGCCACCTGCAGGCCCTTGGCCCGCACGCGGCGGGCGGCCGCGGCGATCGGGCCGTACGTCGAGCCCCAGCCGAGCACGAGCACCCGAGCGGAACCGGACGGGTCTTCGACCTCCAGCGGCGGAATGTCGGCGGCGATGCCATCGACCTTCGCCTGGCGCAGCCGGACCATCTTGTCGTGGTTGGCCGGGTCGTAGGAGATCGTGCCGATGCCGTCGGCCTTCTCGATGCCGCCGATCCGGTGCTCCAGACCCGGTGTGCCCGGCACCGCCCACGGACGGGCCAGTGTCTGCGGGTCGCGCAGGTACGGCCAGAACTCGCCGTCGTGGTTCGGCTCGGTCGCGAACTCGACCTTCAGCTCGGGCAGCTCGTCCCGGGTCGGCAGCAGCCACGGCTCGGAGCCGTTGGCCAGGTAGCCGTCGGAGAGCAGGAACACCGGGGTGCGGTACTTGGTCGCGAGCCGCGCAGCCTCGATCGCGGCGTGGAAGCAGTCCGCCGGCGAGCGCGGGGCGACGATCGGCACCGGCGCCTCGCCGTTCCGGCCGAACATCGCCTGCAGCAGGTCAGCCTGCTCGGTCTTGGTCGGCAGACCTGTCGACGGGCCGCCGCGCTGGATGTCGACGACGACCAGCGGAAGCTCCAGGCTGACCGCGAGGCCGATCGTCTCGGCCTTGAGCGCGACACCGGGTCCGGAGGTGGTCGTGACGCCGAGCGAGCCGCCGAACGAGGCCCCGAGCGCCGCGCCGATACCGGCGATCTCGTCTTCGGCCTGGAAGGTGCGGACGCCGAACTGCTTGTGCTTCGACAGCTCGTGCAGGATGTCCGAGGCCGGAGTGATCGGGTAGCTGCCGAGGAACACCGGCAGGCCGGTGAGCTCACCGGCGGCGATCAGGCCGTAGGAAAGGGCCAGGTTGCCGGAGATCCGGCGGTAGGTGCCCGACTTCATCCGGGCCGGCGCGACCTCGTAGGTAACCGAGAACGACTCGGTCGTCTCGCCGTAGTTGAAGCCGGCGCGGAACGCCGCGACGTTCGCCGCGGCGATCTCCGGGCGCTTCTTGAACTTCTGCCGGAGGAAGTCCTCGGTGCCCGAGGTCGGCCGGTGGTACAGCCAGCTCATCAGGCCGAGGGCGAACATGTTCTTCGCTCGCTCGGCCTCCTTCTTGTTGACCGCGCCGGCCACGCCCTCGGCCGCGTTCACCGCGTTGATCGTCATCGAGGTCAGCGGAACCTTGTGCACGCGGTACTTGTCCACCGTGCCGTCGGTCAGCGGGTCTGCCGAGTAGCCGGCCTTCTTCAGGTTTCCACCGGTGAAGGCGTCGGTGTTCACAATGAGGTCGGCGCCCGGCGGCAGGTCCTTCAAATACGCCTTCAAGGCGGCCGGGTTCATGGCGACCAGGACATCGGGCGCGTCACCCGGCGTCAGGATGTCGTGGTCGGAAAAATGCAGCTGGAAACCGGACACACCGGCCGGGGAACCGGCTGGGGCGCGGATCTCGGCCGGGAAGTCCGGGAGCGTCGACAGGTCGTTGCCGAACGCCGCCGTCTCGCTCGTGAACTGCTCGCCGGTGAGCTGCATACCGTCTCCGGAGTCGCCGGCGAACCGCACGACGACCCGGTCGAGCCGGCGGGTCTCCCTCTCCCTGACCTGCTCGCGGACCTGCTCAGACACCTTCAGTAACCTCCTCAGGTACCGGACCAGCCTACCCGTCGGCCCATTTGGGCGCGCGTACAGCGGCGCCTGTGCTGCCGGGGGGTGAGCCGTCCGGCGCGCCGGGGTGGCACCAGCTCGTCCGTAGTCCTATCACGCTCTGTGTTGGAGGAATCTCTGCCCGTCGTGTTACTCGCGGGTTCTTTGGATGGTGACTACGGTACGGGCCGAGACTGGGTTGGTCGGGATGGCATCCCTGTCAGCGAAATGATGCACGTCGGCTCGTTGGTTGCCGACGATGTCGGGTATTTGTCACTCGAACGATCACGATGACGACTACTTGCCGAGGCCCAGGCACAGGCCATTCCGGTCGCCGCCTCTACGCCCCAATCCGATGACTTCGTCCACAGTATGTGATTCGTGTCGCTTCTGCCGGTGGCGGCCCTCGAACGGGGGTGTATCGCTCCCAGGAGCGTCGGACCGCCGACAGTCGTGGTTCTCGTCTCCCGCAGCGGTGAGGGCGGGCGTCTGCGTCATCCCGGCTTCTCTGCCAGACCAACGTCTTCTCTGCCAGACCAACGTCCACCCGACGGGACGTCCACCCGCGCAACGCGTGCGAGCGCGATGCCGGCACGACGTCTGCATCCGCTCGGCTGGTTGACATCCGCTCGGCTGGTTGGCTCGATCAAGGAGCTCACCGAACTCGTGGAGATCGAGGGAGACCGGCGAGAATCGGATGGTGAACACGGAAGCCCTCGGCGTCGGGTTCGTCGGCTTCGGCCGCGCGGGCGCGGCGTTCGCCGTGGCGCTTGCCGGCGCCGGGCATCGCCTCGTCGGGGTGGCGACCCGCTCGGAGGCCTCGGCCGCGCGTGCCCGTCGTTGCCTTCCCGACGCTCGTTCTCTGCCCGTCGATGAGCTGGCGGCCGGCGTCGACGTGCTGGTTCTCGCGGTTTCCGACGACGCGATCGCTCCCGTCGCCGCCGAGCTCGCCGCCGCCCGCGAACCCGCCGGGCCGCGCAGCGGCAGCGTCGTCGTCCACCTGAGCGGGCGGCACGGGCTCGCCGTGCTCGCGCCCGTCCTGGCCCGCGGCGCCACGCGCGCGGCGATCCACCCGATCATGAGTCTGGCCGGTGTCGACGCCGTCGCCGACGCCGCTCACCTGCGCGCCACCACGTTCGGCGTCACCGCCGACCCGGCGGCGGTGACGGTCGCGCGTCGACTGGTCGCGGACGTGGGCGGCCGGTTCGTCGCGGTGGCGGAGGAGGCACGCACGCTTTACCACGCGGCGATGGTGTTCGGCGCGAACCATCTGGCCGCTCTGGCCGGCGCGAGCGCCGACCTGCTGGCCGCCGCCGGCGTGCCCGACGCACGCGCTGCGCTCGCCCCGCTCCTGCGAGTCTCGCTCGACAACGCGCTGCGCGTCGGCGACGCCGCGACCACCGGCCCGGTGCGTCGGGGTGACACCGGCACGGTCGCCGCCCACCTGGTGACCCTGCGGTCGGCGGACCCGGCCGTCGTGCCCGCCTACGTCGCGCTCGCCCACCTCGCGACGATGCGTCTGGAGGCCGGCGGCCTTCTCCCCCCCGACGCCGCGGCGGACCTGCGCGCGACGCTCACCGCCGCCGTGTCGGAGGCCAGCACGACCCCCCCTGCCGTCGCTCCAACGGATTCGTGACCTGCGTCCAGGCGAGGGTTCGGGAGCACGTCAGCCGGGGATGGTCGGGACACCCCGCGTCTGACCCCGGGGCGACGGCCGCCGGACACCAGCCGATCCAAGAGCAGCGCTAGGTCGCGCCCTTTGGTCCGTTAGGAGGCTTGGGTGGCGGTATGGCCGGGTGGCAAGCCGGGCGTTACCGGCACCACGGGCACGGATGGGAACGCCGCGCGACGCCTCCGGCGTTGAGCTAGGTGCAACCTTCTGACACGACAGGACAACGGGACACCATGTCTCACCTCAACGGTCTCAAGACCGCCTTGCTACTCGGAGTGCTGTCGGCCGCGATCCTCGGCGTGGGATCGATCTTCGGACGCAACGGCCTGATCATCGCACTGGTGCTCGCTGTGCTGATGAACGGCTTCTCGTACTTCTACTCGGACAAGCTCGCGTTGCGGGCAATGCGTGCGTACCCGGTGAGCCAGGTCGAGCAGCCGCGCCTCTATGCGATTGTCCGCGATCTCGCGACCCGCGCCCGCATGCCCATGCCGCGGCTGTACCTGAGCCCCACCAGCGCGCCGAACGCCTTCGCGACCGGTCGCAATCCGAAGAACGCCGCAGTGTGCTGCACCGAGGGCATCCTGGAACTCATGGACGAGCGCGAGCTGCGCGGAGTGCTCGGCCACGAGCTCAGCCACGTCTACAACCGCGACATTCTCATCGCCTCGGTGGCCGGCGCGCTCGCCAGCATCATCGTCTACCTGGCGAACTTCGCCCAGTTCGCGGCCATCTTCGGGGGTGGACGCAATGAAGACGGCCCGGGCATGTTCGAGCTGCTCCTGCTGATCATCCTGGGCCCGGTCGCGGCGACGATCATTCAGCTCGCCATCAGTCGGGCCAGGGAGTACCAGGCTGACGCGTCCGGCGCCACGCTGACGGGCGACCCGATCGGTCTCGCCAACGCGCTGCGCAAGCTCGAGGCCGGCACCGCCGCGCGACCCCTTGCGCAAAGCTCGCGCCTGGCCCCGGTCTCCTCACTGATGATCGCCAACCCGTTCCGTGCCGGCGGTGTCGTGCAGCTCTTCTCCACCCACCCGCCGATGGAGCAGCGCATCGCCCGCCTGGAAGAGATGTCTCGTCTGAACCCCTACCGCTGACCAGCCAATGCCGGGGCCAGCGGCCATGGATGACGCCCGGACGGCCACGGATGACGCCCGGACTCGGGCTTGGCGATACGAACACAGGTGCCGCCGCACCCTCGGGGCGCGGCGGCACCTGTGTGTCTGACTGGACCGGTCAAGTCCGGCTCGGTCGGGTCAGCGGTAGTTCACGAACTGCAGGGGGACGCCGAAGTCCTCCGCCTTGAGCAGCTGGATGACGGCCTGCAGGTCGTCGCGCTTCTTGCCGCTGACCCGCAGCTGGTCGCCCTGGATCTGGGCCTGTACGCCCTTCGGACCCTCCGCGCGGATCTTCTTCGAGATCGCCTTGGCCTTCTCGTCGGCGATGCCCTGCGTCACGGTCACGGCCAGCCGGAACTCCTTGCCGGCCTGCTTCGGCTCGTCGTAGTCGAGCGCCTTGAGCGAGATGCCGCGCTTGACGAACTTCTCCTGCAGCACGTCCAGCACCGCCTTGACCCGCTCCTCGCTGTTCGCGGCCAGCGAAATCGAGTCGCCCGAGTGGGTGGCGGAGGCGCCGGTGTCCCGGAAATCGAAGCGATTCTTGATCTCCTTGGCGGTCTGGTTGACCGCGTTGTCGATCTCTTGGGTGTCCACCTTGCTGACGATGTCAAAGGACGGGTCCGCCACGGCGCGGGAACCTCCTGTCGGGTCGGTTTGTGGGGCAGTCGGCGCTGCCCGCGAGGTCAGGGCCGCATGACGGGGACCTCACCCCGGCAACACCCGTGTCGCGACCGGTATGCTCGTCCACGACACGGCAGGTTGCCCGAGCGGCCAAAGGGAGCGGTCTGTAAAACCGTCGGCTCAGCCTACGATGGTTCGAATCCATCACCTGCCACCACCCCGATCTAGCTGCACCACAGCAGGTCGCAGGCCCCGGAACGATCTCCGGGGCCTTTTTGGTGTCCGCGGACAGTCCCGGCTATCGCGGTCATTCCCGGTTGGCCGTGCAACATACGTACACGCGATCATGTGCCCGGCTCCAGCACTCCCAGCCGCACGAGCACCTGCACTAGGCGGCTCAGGCTACTGAGGCGGCTGAGGCTGAGAAGCCAGCCGGGCGACGTGGAGGAGGTCCGCTACGCCGGCCCAGTCGGCATCGGTGTGGGCGGGCGAGGTCAGGCCGCGGCGTCGAGCTGGGCGCGGGTGAGGGCGGGGTAAAGGGTGAGGCCGAGGTCGGCCAGGCGCTCCGCGCCGCTTTCCTGGCGGTCGATGACGCACAGGACGTGTTCGACGATCGCGCCCTGCTCGCGCAGCACCTTCGTCGCGTCGAGGACGGCTCCGCCGCTGGTGACGACGTCCTCGACGAGGATTACGCGCCGGCCGGCGAAGTCGCCGCCCTCGGCGATCTGACGTGTTCCGTATTCCTTGGCCTTCTTGCGGACGAAGCGGGCCGGCAGGCCGGTGCGGGCGGACAACAGGGTGGCGAGCGGCACGCCGCCGAGCTCAAGGCCCGCGAGTAGCTCCGCCTCGGCCGGCACCAGCGGCACCATCGCGGCGACGATGTCCGCGAGCAGGGCCGGGTCCGCCTCGAACCGGTACTTGTCGAAATACTCGGTGCTCGTCTTCCCGGACCGCAGCACGAAGCTGCCGGTCAGCAGCGCCGCATTCCGAACCCGGGCGGCCAGCGTCGAGGCTCCGGTCGTAGTCGAGCTCGTCGTCGCGGTTGTCGGGATCCCGGTCACGGAGTCGTCGGCCACACCTGCCGACTCTAGCGACGCCCCATCTCCATCCCCATCCGCGTCCACATGTCGACCAAGATCAGTCAGACGTTCCGCGTCGCCGGTGACGCGCTCCGTCTGACTGATCTTTCGGTCGCCGTCTCGGAGCGATGGACCTGGTTGGGGCGAGTGCGGCCACTGCGGGCGATCATCCGTGCCCGGCGCGGCGAAGCCAAGATCTGTCAGCCTGGCACTCCGCCGGGCGGCGCGAAGCGCCAGCCTCGAGGCTCGGAGGGTGCCTGGATCCACTGCCCGGGTGGCTCGACCGACTCGACCCGACTCGACCCGACTCTGACTCGACTCTGACTCGACTCCGACCCGACCCGACCCGACCCGGCTCCGGCCGTCGCCGATAGCTGGAGGCCGACGCGGCCGTTGGTGTGCTTGGACGCCGCCACGACCGGGGCTCGGAGGTAGCTCGGGTAGAGCGGTGTTACGGCATGGTTCCGGGTTACGCGATGGGGTCGCGGGAGTGGTGGTGGGCGCTACGGTGCCGGGCATGGGGTGTCGGGCGGTGTTCTTGGACATCGACGGGGTGCTGACGGTCTCGTGGCGGGCACTGCCGGGGGCGGCGGAGGCCATTCGCCAGGTCAGGGAGGCCGGGCTGGCGGTGGCATTCCTGACGAACACCACGTCGCGGACCAGGGCCGCGATCGGGGCGGCCCTGCGGGCGGCCGGGATCGCGGCCGGCGATGATGAGATCATCACGGCGCCGGTGATCGGCGCCGCCTACCTGCGCCGCCACCACCCCGGAGCACGGGTTCACCTGCTCAACAGCGGCGACATCACCGCAGACCTCGACGGCGTCGCAATCGCGCGCTCTGGCGAGCGGCCCGATGTGGTCCTCATGGGCGGAGCCGGCCCCGAGTTCACCCATCAGGCGCTCACCGTCGCCTTCCGGTACCTGCTCGATGGCGCGACGCTCGTGGCCCTGCACCGCAACCACTACTGGGCGACCGATGTCGGTCTCACGCTTGACACCGGCGCCTACATCACCGGGCTGGAGCAGGCTGCCGGCGTGCGGGCGAGCGTCGTCGGCAAGCCGGCGCCGGAGTTCTTCCGCGCCGCCCTGGATCTCGTCGGCGTGGCGGCGGCCGAGGCGCTGATGGTCGGCGACGACGTGACCAGCGACGTGCTCGCCGCGCAGGCGATGGGCCTGACCGGGGTGCTCGTCCGCACCGGCAAGTTCCGCGAGGAGACGCTCGCGGCCGCCCAGGGCACGCCGAACCATGTCATCGACTCGGTAGCGGACGTTCCTCGCCTGCTGGCCACAGAACCGTGACGGCCACCGAGTCGAACCAGCCAGCCCCAGTGCCAGGGCCGACGCCAGGGCCGGGCGTGGGGGCGGTGAAGAAGGCGGGGGCGGCGTGCCCGGCCTCAACCGACAAGGCCGGATGGGACCGGGCGAGCGTGCCGGTGGCCGGGCGGTCCGGACTCGCCCTGTTCGTCTACGGCACCCTGACGTTTGGCGACATCGTGGAGGTTCTTCTCGGCCGTAGGCCGAAGCCGTCGACGGCGATGCTGCCCGGGTGGCGCGCCGCGCGGCTGCCAGGCCGGGTATACCCCGGCCTCGTGCCGGCAGCGGGTCGAGCGGCGGCTGGACGACTGCTGTCTGGGCTGAGCGAGTCCGAATGGGCCGTGCTAGACGACTTCGAGGGCGACGCCTACGTTCTGCGGCCGGTGAAGGTGGTGGCCCGCGGTCGCACCGACTGTCCAGACGAGGTGGGTGCTCCGGCAGTCCCAGGCGGCTGGAGCGGTCTGAAAGATCCGGCTGTCGCTGGGGCTGGTGCTGGCACCGGTGCCAGCACCAGTGCTGGTGCCGGGCCTGGCTCTGAGGAAGGTCCGGTGTCGGTCGCGCTGACGTACGTCTGGCGGGCCGTCGACGACGTGCTCGACGACGACTGGGACTCCGACTGGTTCGAGTCGCGCTGGCTGGACCGTTACCTTGCCCGCCTTCGCCCACATTCGGACGTCTGACAGACCACGCCCGCGTGACAGGGCGCGGGCACCGTCTCGCGGCGACCCGTTCGGCCGGTGGCCCAGTGCCGACGATCCCACCGGATCATGGTCAGGCTCGTGATCCGGTGGGATGTTCGCCGCCCTGCCTGGGACGATTCCACCGGATCATGAACGGTCGCCGTCGGAGGCCGGCGGTCGCCGGGCCTTCTGCCACCAAACGCCGGCGTATCTCCCAGGCCTGGCCCGCCGGTGGCCACGGCGCTGCTGGCCACGGCGCTGCGGTGGCTACGGCGCTGCGGTGGCGGGCGTGTTGTGGATTTCGGTCACCTGGTTCGTCGCGGAGTTCCAGCGCAGCTTGCCGTTCTGGAAGGCACTCTCCCGACCGCCCGGCACGGTGTACTCATCGCTGACCGGCATGCCGAGCCAGGAAGCGGAGCCGCCGAGCGCCAGATACTTCTTGAGGATCTCGCCGCGCACCACGAGCGCGCCGAGTGCCGGATGCCAGTAGATCCGGCCGCCCTCGAAGACGGCCTGCAGGCCGTCGGGGGCGGTCGTCCAGGAGATGTCCTCGAGGGGGCGGCGCAGCGAGCTGTTGCTGCCGCCGTAGGCGAGGTACTTCTGGGCGATCGGGCCGAACAGCGCACGCGCGCCGGTGTCGACCGACCAGAACATCAGACCGTTGGCGTACGGCTGCCACCGGCCGCCCCCGCCTGCCGGTCCCGCGGCGCGGGTCGGGGCGCCCAGCGAGATGTGCAGCAGTGGCTCGGCGGCATAGCGGGCGGCGATCTCGTCGCGGGTGCCGTCGGCGCTGCTGGCGAGGTCGACCGGGCTGCAGCAGAACGCGTTGGTGTCGACCCGGCCGGTGATGCCCGGTACCGAGCCGCTCGAGGCGTACTGCCAGATCAGCCATTTCTGCCAGCCACCGGGCAGCCAGCCAGGGTCGGGATTGTCGTTGTAGATCGCGAACCACAGGGGGTATTTCGCGAGTGCCTGGGTGTTTGCGATCTTGTCGGTCCAGAACGAGCGGAAGGTGTAGAGAATCGGCGTCCGACCGGTCTGGCTCTCCACCTCGCGCAGAAATGCCTGCGCCCAGGCGGTGAGGTCCGTGGGGTTCAGCCCGCCGGTGGTTTCTAGGTCCAGCACCGGTGCCAGTTGGCCGGGAGTGTTGACGTTGCCGGCCACCGCGAGGAAATGGCGGGCCTGGTCGACGGCGGTGGAGATCGGCAGGGCCGGCTTGGCGTAGTGGTAGGCGCCGACCACGAGGCCTGCGGCCTGGGCGCCGGCTTTGTCTGGTGCGAAGTTCGGGTTGGTGTACGTCGTTGACTCCGTCGCCTTGATCACGGCGAACGAGTTGCCAGCCGCCTTGACCGCGTTCCAGTCGATCGGTGCGCCGTTCTGGTGCTGCCAGGACGAGACGTCGACGCCGCGTGGCCAGGCGGAGTTCGGCGCGGCGACTGCGGCGGTCGCCGTCGTCGAGAACACGAGGGCCGTGACCGCGAGCAGCGCGACCCGGGGCAGGCGCGGACCGGCCGCGTTGCGCCTGGCCTGGCTCAGCCCGGAGATGTCGGGGCGCCCGTCGCCGGGCCTGGCCGGCGAGGAGCCGCCAGCTCGACCGGGGGCGTCTTTCGCCACAGCCGCCGAGGCGTCTCGTCGGCACCGGGAACGCCGTCCTGCGGCGTACTGTCCGTGGGCGCACCGTTCGTGGGCGCACCGTTCGTGGGCGTGCTGTCCCTGGGCTGCCGGCCGCGCGGGCGGCAGCCCACTCAACGGGATGACCTGGCGTCGACCGGCTGCCGGCCCGGAAGCGCTGAATGTGGTGCCAGGCGGCAACGGCGTGCCGGCCGGCACATGGATACCGCGCGGCCCACCCTCCGGGCCTGTGCGCCACGACAGGCCGATGCCTGGCGGGAGGCCGCGAGCCGGGCCGTCGGCGACGGCTGTCGACTGTCTGTCCTGGTGATATCGGCCGGGGTGGTGCGTGAGACGCATGGGCAACCCTCGCTGCTCGCGGGTTCCACTCGGGTCCGCTCGGACAAAGCGCGGCCGCGCGTCCAGATCAACGGATGCTGACGGCCGACGACTACGCTAAGCGGGATCTTCGCTACGTAGCGCAATCGCTCTACGGGTCGCGGCGAGTTTGTCGATGCCCTCACTCGTGATCACTCGGTATGGCCCGGCGTTTCCGGAAGGTCTTGGCATGCCGGCACTCCCGCTTGTGCCCTGGCCTCCAAGACGGGCCGTCCCCGGCGTGGCGGCCCACTGTGTTGCCTGGTCCGCTCCGTGCGGGCGCCGCGCTGTGTTGCCTGGTCCGCTCCGTGCGGGCGCCGCGCTCCGGCCCCTTCCTCGCTTCGCTTCGGAAGGGACCTCCGCGCGGCGTCCTCCTCCGCGGACGTGCCCTGCGGCGACCTCCGCTGCGGCCCAACCCACGTCGCTTCGCTCGTGGGCCGGGCCTCCGCGGAGGCGCGCCTCCGGGCCGGCGTGGGTGCGTTGCGTTTGAACGTCGCGAGCTGAACTGGCCGTCGTGGTGGCCCTATGAGCGTCTGGCCGAGGCCGTGACGTGCAGCGGTGCGTAAGCGAGCTGGGTGCGGAGGTGGGCCTGCCCGGGGGTGTGCCTCCGGGCCGGCGTGGGTGCGTTGCGTTTGAACGTCGCGAGCTGAACTGGCCGTCGTGGTGGCCCTATGAGCGTCTGGCCGAGGCCGTGACGTGCAGCGGCGCGTAAGCGAGCTGGGTGCGGAGGCGCGCCTCCGCGGAGGCCCGGCCATCGAGCGAAGCGACGAGGTCCCTGCGGAATCGGCGACAGGGTCCCTGCCGGATCGACGAAGTCGATCTGGGAGGTAAGTGATTTCGGAGGTCGTGGTTGGGCCGCAGCGGAGGTCGCCGGAGCACCCGTGAGCGGAGGAGGCGGACCTCCCAGCAGACCTCCCAGATCGGCTTCGCCGATCCGGCAGGGACCCCGGGCTCCGCAAGCTCCGCCGATCCGGCAGGAACCCCCCCGCAGCCCGGAGGTAGCCCGCGAGCCGCCAGGCGAGCGGGCTGCCGGAGGGCCGTGCCCGCACGGAGCGAACCAGCTAGCAGAGCGCCGAACCCGCCCCCCACACCTGCCTCGCCATCGTGTAACGTGAGTTCCGCGCGAGCACGAGAGCACGCCCCTTTAGCTCAGTCGGCAGAGCGTCTCCATGGTAAGGAGAAGGTCTACGGTTCGATTCCGTAAAGGGGCTCGACGGTCCGCCTGTCACCAGGATCTGCCTGGCGACAAGTTGCGGGCCTAACCGGTACGTCGTCGCATGGTCGCCGCGTAGCGGTCCAAGGCGGTGTAGCTCAGTCTGGCAGAGCAAGCGGCTCATAATCGCTGTGTCGCCGGTTCAAGTCCGGCCACCGCTACGGTCAGCCTGTTCGCTGCCCTTCGGGCAGCTTCCCGATGGCTTGATGTCTGCCCCGGGGGGGCGACCCCCTGGAACCCCCGATGTCGGGGGGCAGAGCCCCCCGACACCCCCGCTTGCCTTCGGCATCGCTTGGGGGTGGTTGGGTTGGGGTTTTTGGGGTACGTGGTGTTTCCTGGCTCGCCTTCGGCTTTGCCTGTGCTCGCCTTCGGCTTCGCGTCGGGGGCTACGGGGTGTTGCGGGTGCTTGGTGGCTCGGCGCTGCTCGGCATCGGGCGTGGTCGGGCCGTCGGCTAGACTCGGGAGAACCTCGGCCGGGGTGGGTCTCGGGCTGAGGGGTCGCGCCGGTCGCGGCCGGTCGCGGAGCGGTGGACCTCGGACGGGGGCCGGCTTCGCGGCAGTTGAGATGTTCAACCGATAACCGCTAGAGGAAGAGGCAACACGCCGTGGCCGCCACCGACGTTCGTCCGAAGATCACTATGGCGTGTCAGGTGTGCAAGCACCGGAACTACATCACGCGCAAGAACCGGCGTAACGACCCGGACCGTCTTGAGCTGAAGAAGTTCTGCCCGAACTGCCGGAAGCACACGGAGCACCGCGAGACGCGCTAGTCGTCGGGCTGCACCACCGGCCGCCCTCTGGAGTTGCCTCCGGCGGCCATCCGCGACGGCGTCTCGCGCACCGGATGGTTGCGACGACGGCGAAGGGCTCGCGCACACGCATCGGCTAGGCCGGCGGCTACAAGCCGCCGGCCTAGCCGCATATGCAGGCAACGACCCGGCCGTGAGTCGCGCGCAGCCCGGTTACGGCAAGACGAGCTGGCCGATCGGGCCGGGGTTGTAGGCCACCTCCCAGCGGTAGCCATCTGGATCGGCGAAGTAGCCGGTGTAGCCACCCCAGTCGCGCTTCACTGCCTCATGCACCGGATCGGCGCCGGCAGCTCGGGCGGTGTGCAGGACCGCGTCGACCTCGGCGGGGGTCGGCACGTTGTAGGCGAGCGTGATCGGAGGCACACCCGCACCGGTGCTGACCGGGCCGACCTCCGTCTCGAATTCCTCGCGAGCCCAGAGCGAGAGGACGAGACGCTCGCCAGTTTTGATCATGATTACCTCGCCGGGGACGTCCATTTCAGCCGTCCAGCCCAGGCCGTGGAGGTAGAAGCGGCGCGTCGCCGCGAGATCGGCGACGGCGAGGGTGACAAAGTTGATCCGTTGATCCATGCCTGATCCATGCCCGCACCGGGTGCCGACGTATCGGCGGTTCGGTCGGCGGTTGTGGTGTGATGCGCTGAAAGGCGGTTTCGGAGCCGTGCGTGCGGCCCATCCACGTGGTCCGTGAATCGGTCGGCGCAGCTGGGTGGGGTCGGCTGGCCGGGCTCGCGCCGTCAACATGGGAACGGAGCGAGCCGGACGTTGCGGATCGGTGGGGCCAGGTGGAATGACACTTGGGGCCGATGCGCGTGGTAGTGGTAGGCACCGTCGTCCCGGCCGGAGTCAGGGAACTCTTGTGGATCGGAGTTGTTCATGCCGCTCAACCAGGCGTTTGTCGGGCGTGAGTTCGCCGCCGTGACGCCCTTTCTGGTCGGCCGCGAGCACGTCCGGCAGTTCGCGCGGGCGATTGGGGATGCCAATCCGCTCTACCACGACCTGGAGGCGGCCCGGGGCGTCGGCTATCCGGATCTGGTGGCGCCGCCGACCTATCTTGCGGCTGTCATCCCCGGACAGCTCGGCCTGCCGGTCGACGATCCGGCGTTCGGCATGGACTTCTCGCTGATCGTCCATGGTGAGCAGCGGTTCACCCAGCTACGCCCGCTGGTTGCCGGTGATGAGCTGACCGTCGTCACCACTCTCACCGGCCTGCGGACCATCGCGACCAACGAGGTGCTGACCGCGAGCTACGAGTTCCGCGCGGCGACCGGAGAACGGGTTGCGACCGGCGTTGGCGGCCTGGTGTCGCGTGGCAGCGCCGACCCGAACGCGGGCCCGGTGCGTGTCACGGCGCCGAGCGGTGCGGGCAGCACCGAGGCGATGGTGGCGGCCGAGGCCGCTCGGGCCGCCTTGGTTCGCTATGACGATGTCGAGGTCGGCATGGAGCTGGCGGCACGGGACTTCCAGGTCCGGCGGGCGGATCTGGTCCGTTATGCCGGGGCCTCCGGCGACTTCAACCCGATCCACTGGAACGAGAAGGTCGCGGCCGAGGTCGGGCTGCCGGGTGTGATCGCGCACGGGATGCTCACGATGGCCATGGCGGGCCGGGCCGTCACCGACTGGGCCGGCGAGCCGGGCGCGATCCGCGAGTACGGCGTCAAGTTCTCGTCGCCGGTCGTCGTCCCCAACGACGACACCGGCGCCCTGGTCGAGGTTCGTGCCGTGGTCGAGAAGAAGCTCCCAGACAACCTCGTGGTGGTGAACCTGACCGTCCGCTGCGGCGGGGAGAAGGTCCTGATGGCGGCCAAGGCCAAGGTCCGGCTCGCCTGACGGATCCCCCGGAAGCAGCTGAGTAGTCCGGATCCGCCCGGCTCACCGGGCGGATCCGGACCGCTCAGCGCGGGCCGTTGACTGCGGCTGCGGCTAGACGGCTTCGCCGAGCAGGGTGGCGATGCGGCGCACACCTTCGGCCAGGTCGTCGTCACCCAGTGCGTAGGACAGCCGCGCATAGCCCTGGGTGCCGAAAGCCTCACCGGGGACGATCGCGACGCCGACCTCCTCGAGGATCACCTGGCACAGCTCGTTCGACGACGCCGGCGTCTTGCCACGAATCGTCCGGCCAACGGCGTCACGCAGCGACGGGTAGGCGTAGAAGGCGCCCTCCGGGAGCGGGCAGCGCACCCCGGGAATGTCGCTGAGCAGCCCGTGCATGGTCAGCCGGCGCCGGTCGAAGGCCGTGCGCATTTCGGCCACCGCGTCCAGCGGGCCGGCGACGGCGGCCAGCGCCGCCACCTGGGAGACGTTCGCGACGTTCGACGACAGGTGTGACTGCAGGTTCGACGCCGCCTTGACCACGTCCGCCGGGCCGATCAGCCAGCCGACCCGCCAGCCCGTCATCGCGTACGTCTTCGCGACTCCGTTGAGCACCACGCAGCGGTCGGCGATCTCGGGCACCTCGACGGGCATCGACGAGAAGCGCGCTTCGCCGTACACCAGGTGCTCGTAGATCTCGTCGGTCACCACCCAGAGGCCGGCCTCGACGGCCCACTGGCCGATCGCGCGCACCTCCTCGGGGCTGTGGACCGCGCCCGTCGGGTTCGACGGCGAGCAGAACAGCAGGATCTTCGTGCGTGGCGTGCGCGCCGCCTCGAGCTGCTCGACGGTCACCCGGTAGCCCTGCTCGGGGCCGGTGACGACGTCGACCGGCACGCCGCCGGCGAGCCGGATCGCCTCCGGGTAGGTCGTCCAGTACGGCGCGGGCAACAGCACCTCGTCGCCCGGGTCGAGCAGGGTCGCGAACGCCTCGTAGACGGCCTGCTTGCCGCCGTTGCTGATGAGCACCTGGCTCGGCTCGACGACCAGGCCCGAGTCACGGCGGGTCTTGTCCGCGACGGCCTCCTTCAGCTCGGGCAGGCCGCCGGCCGGGGTGTAGCGGTGCATCTTCACGTCTCGGCAGGCCTTCTCCGCAGCCGCCACGATGTGGTCCGGCGTCGGGAAGTCCGGTTCGCCCGCGCCGAACCCGATCACGTCGCGGCCGGCCGCGCGCATCGCCTTGGCGGTGGCGTCGACGGCGAGGGTGGCGGACGGGGCGATGCCGCCGATGCGGCGCGAGATCCTGCTCATGGTGGCCATGCTGCCAGAGATGTTGGGACCCTGGCCGAAGGCCGCGCGACGATGGCGGAGCCTCGCGCGGCCGGAGGCGCTCGATTGCTGTGACGGAGCCGAAGGCCGCGCGACGATGGCGGAGCCTCGCGCGGCCGGAGGCGCTCGATTGCTGTGACGGAGCCGAAGGCCGCGCGACGATGGCGGAGCCTCGCGCGGCCGGAGGCGCTCGATTGCTGTGACGGAGCCGAAGGCCGCGCGACGATGGCGGGGCCTCGCGCGGCCGGAGGCTCCAGACAGATCTGGTGTGAGCCAGGCGCGGCCTGCCCGCCTCCAGGGGGTATGCTCGATCCGCTCGGGCCGTCCTCGCTGGTGTACCCGCGCGCCTGTTGATGGATCGTCTCGTCTCCCATGGTCGTTGCTTGGGGGGAAGGTTGCCATCAGCTAGCGTGGTCACTGGTTGTGGCGGGTCGAGCGGTTCCAAGGGGCGTGGCTCAATTGGTAGAGCACCGGTCTCCAAAACCGGCGGTTGCAGGTTCGAGTCCTGTCGCCCCTGCGCAGGTCAGACGATCGAGAGTGGTGGAGAACTGTGGCGGCGACCGACACTGACGCGGCCCCGCGGGCCAAGCAGCCCGCGCGGGCGAGCGGCCGGCGTCGTACGTCCCCGCTGCGCTTCTACCGCGAAGTCGTGGCCGAGCTGCGGAAGGTCATCTATCCGACCCGGACAGAGCTGATCACCTATGTGGTGGTCGTGCTCGTCTTCGTGTCCGTGATGACCGCGATCGTGGCCTCCCTCGACTACGGCCTCACGAAGCTGGTGCTCCAGATCTTCGGCTGACCGGTCCGTGCCCGACGTACGTGGCGGTGCTGGCGGTCCGTGGCCGGTGCCGACCGGCCACGGATGGCGGGTGCGGCGGCTTGATCGTGACCGGTCGGGCTGATATCTGGCGTGAGCCGGGTATCACTGGATGTGGGCCGTGGGCCGCACGGGTCACTCCACCAGCGTCAGCCCGCCAGCACGAGCCACCGAGTCCGAGCCAAGGCCCCGAGCCGCCCCGAGCCACTGCCACGAACCCGCGCATCTGCCCGGAGGGCACGTCCCCCGAAACGTGCTCCGCGGGCGACCACACGAGTAAGGATCGTCCGCGTGTCCCAGTCTCCCGAGCATGCCGCCTCCGAGCAGGAAGAGGCTCTCGACCGCCTCAGCCCGCTCGCGGCGTTCGAGAACGACGAGGTGGCCAGCACGGACGCCGGCGCCGAGCTGGATGAGGACGGCACGGCCGCCACGTCGGCCGACGTGACCGCCGGCTCGCCCGCTACCCCCAGCTCCGCGAGCACCCCCAGCGTCGCCGACGACGAGGACGACGCCGACGAACTGCGTCGCGCCCTCGAGGAGGCGCCCGGCGAGTGGTATGTGATCCACTCGTACGCGGGCTACGAGAACAAGGTCAAGACCAACCTCGAGACCCGGATCTCCAGCCTCAACATGGAGGACTACATCTTCCAGATCGAGGTTCCGCTCGAGGAGGTGCCGGTCGTCAAGAACGGCAAGCGCCAGATGGTCATGCAGAAGAAGTACCCGGGCTACATCTACGTCCGGATGGACCTCACCGACCAGTCCTGGTCCGCGGTGCGTAACACCCCTGGCGTGACCGGGTTCGTCGGTCTGACCAACAAGCCTTCCCCGCTTCGCCGCGAGGAGGTGCTCTCCATCCTCGTCCCCGTGGCGAAGAAGGAGAAGAAGGTCGAGACGGTCAAGGTGCAGGAGTTCGAGGTCGGCGAGTCCGTCACCGTGATGGACGGGCCGTTCGCGACGCTGCCGGCGACCATCAGCGAGATCAACGTGGACGCCCAGCGGCTGAAGGTGCTGGTCTCCATCTTCGGCCGCGAGACCCCGGTCGAGCTGCAGTTCAACCAGGTCGCAAAGATCTGATCCCCCGCCCGGAGCGCCCCGGGCTGGGCCACCGAAGGTCAGGAAGAACGAGATGCCTCCCAAGAAGAAGAAGATCACTGCGGTGATCAAGCTCCAGATCAACGCCGGCAAGGCCACCCCCGCGCCGCCGGTCGGCCCCGCGCTCGGCCAGCACGGCGTCAACATCATGGCGTTCGTCAAGGAGTACAACGCGGCGACCGAGTCGCAGGTCGGCAACGTCGTCCCGGTGGAGATCACGGTCTACGAGGACCGGTCGTTCACCTTCGTCACGAAGACTCCGCCGGCGGCGAGGCTGATCCTCAAGGCGGCCGGTGTCGACAAGGGCAGCGCGACGCCGCACCGCGACAAGGTTGCGAAGCTGAACGCGACGCAGCTGCGCGAGATCGCCACGATGAAGATGCCCGACCTCAACGCCACGACGGTTGAGGCCGCCGAGAAGATCATCGCTGGCACTGCCCGCTCCATGGGCATCGTCGTCGAGCAGTAGTAGACGAGCGGTCGCAAGCATCCAGCCCCACCGGTGGGAGGGCACCAGGCGTCAGCCGGTAGCCCGCCAGAACCACGAGGAGAAGACATGAAGCGCAGCAAGGCATACCGGGCAGCCGCAGAGAAGATCGACCCGGAGAAGCTGTACAGCCCGCTGGAGGCCGTGGGCCTCGCGAAGGAGACGTCGGCCACCAAGTTCGACGCGACCGTCGAGGTGGCGTTCCGGCTCGGTGTCGACGCCCGTAAGGCCGACCAGATGGTCCGTGGCACGGTGAACCTGCCGCATGGCACGGGCAAGTCGCCGCGCGTTGCGGTGTTCGCCGCCGGGGAGAAGGCCGCCGAGGCGCAGGCGGCCGGCGCGGACATCGTGGGCAGCGACGACCTGGTCGCCCGGATCCAGGGTGGCTTCCTGGACTTCGACGCCGCGGTCGCGACCCCGGACCAGATGGCCAAGGTCGGCCGGATCGCCCGCATCCTGGGCCCGCGTGGCCTCATGCCCAACCCCAAGACCGGCACCGTGACGCTCGACGTCGCGAAGGTGGTCAAGGACATCAAGGGCGGTAAGATCAACTTCAAGGTCGACAAGCAGAACAACCTGCACATCGTCATCGGGAAGACGAACTTCACCGCGCAGCAGCTGGTCGAGAACTACGGCGTCGCCCTCGACGAGATCGTCCGAGTGAAGCCATCCTCGGCCAAGGGCCGCTACCTGAAGAAGATCACCTTCACCACCACCATGGGCCCCGGCATCTCGGTAGACCCCAACCGCCTCCGCAACCTTCTCGAGGATGCGACGAACTGACGTCGCCTTCTTGGCTGATCGAGCCGCGCCGGTCCTAGACCAGCGCGGCTCGATGCGTTTTGGGTGTAGGCCGCAGGTCTCTTCGGTGGTCGGGGAAGAGCGTTTCCCGGTCCGCTCCGTCCGGGCGGCACGCTCGGGGCAGCTGGCTCGGGCGGGAAGGTTTTACCTGGTTGGCTCCGTCCGGGCGCGGCGCTCCGGCCGCTGAGGGTGCGTGCCGCTTGAGGGTCGCCAGGTTGGGTCGGGCGGGAAGGGAGCTGGCTCGGGCGGGAAGGTTTTACCTGGTCCGCTCCGTCCGGGCGCGGCGCTCCGGCCCCTTACTCGCTGCGCTCGCAAGGGACCTCCGCGCCGCGTCCTCCGGAGCGGACGGTGCCCTGCGGCGACCTCCGCTGCGGCCCAACCACGACCTCCGAAATCGGCTTCGCCGATTCCGCAGGGACCCCGTTCGCTTCGCTCGGTGGCCGGGCCTCCGCGGAGGCACGCCTCCGGGCCAGCGCAGGCGCGTTGCGCTGGAACGTTACGAGCTCAGCTACATGCCGGGCGGTAGGTGCCTGTTCAGGTGGTAGCTCGGTTCGTGACGTGCAGGCGGCACGTAAGCGAGCTGGGCGCGGAGGCGCGCCTCCGGGCCGGCGCGCTTGCGTAACACTGGAACATCACGAGCCCAGCTACATGCCGGGCGGTAGGTGCCTGTTCAGGTGGTAGCTCGGTTCGTGACGTGCAGGCGGCACGTAAGCGAGCTGGGCGCGGAGGCGGCCTCCGCAGTGGTCCACCACGAGCGAAGCGACGTGGTGGACCACGGAGGAGGCCGCCGGAGCGCCCGTGAGCGGAGGAGGACGGCGCGTAGCGGCCGCGTCCGGAGCTTGCGGAGGACGCGGCCGATGCGCGCCGCCCGCACGCAGCGAACCAATGTCAAACCTTCCCGCCCGACCCACACCCACAGCGACCGATGCGCGCCGCCCGCACGCAGCGAACCAATGTCAAACCTTCCCGCCCGACCCACACCCACAGCGACCGATGCGCGCCGCCCGCACGGAGCGAACCAATGTCAAACCTTCACACCGACCCAAGCACGCCGACCGAGCCGGAGCGCCTTAGGCGCCGTGGTGGCGCAAAGCGTCGAGGGCTCGCTCGGTGACGTTGTCAACCGGCCCAGTGGCGTCGATACCGATCAGTACGCCGCGTTCGGCGTAGTAGGCCACAAGCGGGGCGGTCTGCTCGGCGTAGACCTCAAGACGGTGCCGGATGGTCTCGGCACGGTCGTCGTCGCGCTGGAACAACTCGCCGTTGCAACGGTCGCACACGTCCTCGACCGCCGGCGGGTCGAAGTCGACGTGCCAGATGTGCCCACATGAGCGACAGGTACGTCGCCCGGACAGCCGCCGGACCACTTCGTCGTCATCGACGACGAGTTCCAGCACCACATCCAGCTGCGTGCCCATCTTGTCCAGCATTCCGCCGAGCACCTCTGCCTGAGGCACGTTGCGGGGGAACCCGTCGAGCAGGAAACCCTTGACGGCGTCGTCCTCGGCTAGGCGGTTGCGCACCATGCCGATCGTGATCTCGTCGGGTACGAGGTCGCCGGCGTCCATGTACTTCTTCGCCGCGACACCCAGCTCCGTGCCTTCTCGGACATTCGCACGGAAGATGTCACCGGTTGAGATCTTGGGGATCGACCGCGCCGTGGCGATGAACGCGGCCTGCGTGCCCTTGCCTGCTCCCGGTGGTCCGACCAGTACGAGGCGCACTACCGGAGGAAGCCTTCATAGTTGCGGAGCATGAGCTGGCTCTCGATCTGCTTCACGGTTTCCAGTCCCACCCCCACCATGATCAGCACCGACGTCCCGGCGAAGGGGAAGGGCTGATCCTTCGTCAGGTTCAGCAACGCGAGCGGCAGAACGGTGATCACCCCCAGGAACAGCGAGCCCGGCAGGGTGATCCGGGAAAGGACATGGTCCAGATACTCGGCCGTCGGCCGGCCGGGCCGGATACCCGGGATGAACCCGCCGTACTTCTTCATGTTGTCGGCGACCTCGGTCGGATTGAACGTGATCGCAACGTAGAAGTACGTGAAGAAGATGATGAGCAGACCGTAGGCCGCCAGGTAGAGCGGATGGTCACCTCGCGAGAGGTAACGAGACTCGAAGTCCTGGAAACCTTGGTTGCTCCACACCTGGCCGATCAGCTGCGGCAGCTGCAGCAGCGACGAGGCGAAGATGACCGGGATGATGCCGGCCTGGTTCACCTTGATCGGCAGGTAGGTCGAGGTCCCGCCGTACATGCGCCGGCCGATCAGCCGTTTAGCGTACTGCACCGGGATGCGGCGCTGGGACTGCTCGACGAAGATGACGAAGACCACGATCGCCAGGCCCAGCAGGCAGACCAGGGTGAAGACGACGCCACCGGCGACCTGGAGGATGGAGCTGCCCTGCGAGGGGAGCCGCGCCGCGATCGAGGTGAAGATCAGCAGCGACATGCCGTTACCGATGCCGCGGGCGGTGATCAGCTCACCGAGCCACATGATCACGCCGACACCGGCGGTCATCGTGATGACGATGGTGACGATCCGGAACAGGCTGGTGTTCGGGATGACGGCGGACTGGCAGCCCGGGAAGAGCCGGCCGCTGCGGGCCAGCGCCACGATGCCGGTCGCCTGCAGGATGCCGAGCGCGATGGTCAGGTAGCGCGTGTATTGGGTGATCTTCTGCTCACCCGCGCTGCCTTCCTTCTTCAGCTGCTCGAGCCGAGGAATAACCACGACGAGCAGCTGGAGAATGATGCTCGAGGTGATGTACGGCATGATGCCCAGCGCGAAGATCGAAAGCTGGAGCAGGGCGCCACCGCTGAAAAGGTTGATCAACGAGTAGACGTTGCTCGCGCCCGAACTCGCCGTGTCCAGGCAGGTGTTCACCGCCGTGGTGGACACACCGGGTGCCGGCATGACGCTGCCGATTCGGAACAGAACCACGATCCCGAAGGTGAACAGCAGCTTCTTGCGCAGGTCGGGCGTGCGGAAGGCCCGCGTGAAGGCGGTGAGCACGGCTCCTCCTGCCGGGGGGAAGGATGCGAACGACTGTGGCGCCTGGGTTCGTGGGCTGTTATCCGGTGGATCGTCCGGACGCCGTGAAGCGACTGTAACAGCACCGGAGGCTCACGAGTCCCGACATGACGTCGGCCAACGCCCGTCGGGCACCCGTGGGCCCTCTTCTTACTCCACCGGGCGACCAGTGCCGCGCCTACCAACCGGCACCTGGACCCCGTGTCCACCGGAAGAGGACGGGTGTGCGTGCGCCCGTCCCCAACTCACACTTCGGTGACGCTCCCGCCGGCAGCGGCGATCTTCTCCCGCGCCGAGCCAGAGAACGCGTGTGCGCTCACCTGCAGCGCCACGCCGATCTCGCCGTCGCCAAGCACCTTCACGAGCGCGTTCTTGCGGACCGCGCCGGCCTTGACGAGCGCCTCGACGCCCACCTCGCCGCCCTGCGGGAACAGCTCGGCGAGGGTGGCGACGTTGACCACCTGGTACTCGACCCGGAACCGGTTCTTGAAGCCCTTGAGCTTCGGCACCCGCATGTGCAGCGGCATCTGGCCACCCTCGAAGGTAGCCGGCACCTGCTTGCGGGCCTTGGAACCCTTGGTACCGCGGCCAGCGGTCTTGCCCTTCGACGCCTCGCCACGGCCGACCCGCATCTTGGGTCGGTTCGCGCCCGGAGCCGGCCGCAGGTGGTGGAGCTTGAGCGCGCGACCGCGCTCACCACCGGCCGCCGCAGCGCCCGCCTCGGACGGGGCGTCCTTGGTCAGTTCGGCCATCTCAGTTCACTTCCTCGACCGTGACGAGGTGCGCCACGGCCCGGATCATGCCCCGGACCTCCGGCGTGTCCTCGCGCTCGGTGCTTGCGTTGATCTTCCGCAGGCCCAGGGTCCGCAGCGTCGCCCGCTGCTTGTGCAGGCCGCCGATCTCGGACTTCACCTGGGTGATCCGCAGGGTCGCCATCACGCACCGACCCCGGCGGCACGCGCCCGCAGCATCGCCGGCGGGGCCACGTCCTCGAGGGGCAGACCGCGACGAGCGGCGATCTCCTCGGGGCGGGTCAGCCCGCGCAGCGCAGCCACGGTCGCGTGCACGATGTTGATCGGGTTGGAGGACCCGAGCGACTTCGACAGCACGTCGTGCACGCCGGCGCACTCCAGCACCGCACGCACCGGGCCGCCGGCGATGACGCCAGTACCCGGGGACGCCGGCTTGAGCAGAACGACGCCGGCGGCCGCCTCGCCCTGGATCGGGTGGGGAATCGTCGCGCCGATCCGCGGGACCTTGAAGAAGTGCTTCTTGGCCTCCTCGACGCCCTTGGCGATCGCCGCGGGCACCTCCTTGGCCTTGCCGTAACCGACGCCGACGGTGCCGTCCGCGTCCCCTACCACGACGAGCGCGGTGAAGCTGAACCGACGGCCGCCCTTGACGACCTTGGCGACTCGGTTGATCGCGACGACCCGCTCGACGTAGGCGTTCTTCTCCTGCGCCGGGCCGCCTCCCGAGCGGTCCCGACGCTCGCGGCGGTCGGAGCCGCCGGCGCCGCCGCCACGGCGCTGCTGCCCTGGCATCTAGAACATCCCCTTAATAGAACCCATCAGAAGTCCAGCCCCGCCTCGCGGGCCGCGTCGGCGAGCGCCGCGATCCGACCGTGGTAGGTGCGCCCACCCCGGTCGAACACGACGGCAGAGACGCCCGCGGCCTTCGCGCGCTCGGCGACCAGCTTGCCCACCTCGCGGGCGAGGGCACTCTTGTCGCCCTCGGTGCCACGCAGCGACGTGTCGAGCGTGGAGGCGGCGGCCAGCGTGTGGCCGGCGACGTCGTCGATGACCTGGGCGTAGATGTGCCGCGACGAACGGCTCACGACGAGCCGCGGACGGACCGGGGTGCCGGAGACCCGCTTGCGCACCCGGACGTGCCGGCGCAGCCGGGCGGTCCGACGGCGCGCACTGGCGGTGAGGCTCACAGCCATGATCTATCTCCTACTTCCCGGTCTTCCCGACCTTGCGGCGGACGACCTCGCCCTGGTAGCGCACGCCCTTGCCCTTGTACGGGTCAGGCTTGCGCAGGCCACGGATCTTGGCCGACACCTCGCCGACCAGCTGCTTGTCGATGCCGTGCACGACGAAGCGGGTCGGGGCCTGGACCTCGAACCGGATGCCCTCCGGAGCCTTGACCGGCACCGGGTGGCTGAAACCAAGCGCGAACTCCAGGTCGGATCCCTTGGCCTGGACGCGGTAACCGACGCCGACGATCTCCAGCGTCTTCGAGTACCCCGCGGTGACGCCGATGACCATGTTGGAGACTAGCGTCCGAGTCAGGCCGTGCAGCGCGCGCGAGTCCCGCTCGTCGTCGGGGCGCTTGACCACGATCTGCCCTTCCTCGTGGGCGACAGTGATCGGCTCGGCGACGGTGTGCGTGAGGGTGCCCTTCGGGCCCTTGACGGTGACCTGCTGTCCGTCGAGGGAGACCTCGACGCCGCTCGGCACCGTGATCGGTAGACGGCCGATACGTGACATCTCGGGACCCCCTACCAGACGTAGGCGAGGACTTCCCCGCCCACGCCACGCTTGCCCGCCTGCCGGTCTGTCAGCAGGCCCGAGGACGTGGAGATGATCGCCACACCCAGGCCGCCGAGCACCTTCGGCAGGTTGGTCGACTTCGCGTACACCCGCAGGCCGGGCTTGCTGATGCGCTTCACACCTGCGATCGAGCGCTCCCGGTTGGGGCCGTACTTCAGGTCCACCACGAGGTTCTTGCCGGGCCCGTTGTCGGTGGGGTCCTCGACGTGCCAGCCGAGGATGTAGCCCTCCTGCTGCAGGATCTCGGCGATATGCACCTTGATCTTGCTGTGCGGCATCACCACCCGGTCGTGGTACGCCCGGTTGGCATTGCGGACGCGCGTGAGCATGTCCGCAATCGGATCGGTCATCGTCATGAGTTGACGCCTTCCTCACGGGGGTTCCCGGCGGTCCTTTCGGACGCTCGGGCCTACCGCGATCGGGTGGTGTTACTGATCAAAATACCTGTGCCCAAGGTCTTCGTGGCGGAGGCGGACCTACCAGATCGCTGGCGCGATCCGGCAGGAACCCGGGCGCGGAGGTCCCGACCGCAGCGAAGCGAGGATCGGGGCCGGAGCGCCGTGCCCGGACGCTACGAACAAAGAAATACAGTCTTACCAGCTGCTTTTGGTCACGCCCGGGAGCTCGCCCCGGTGAGCCATCTGCCGCAGGCACACCCGGCAGAGCCCGAACACGCGGTAGACCGAGCGCGACCGGCCACACCGCTGGCAGCGGGTGTAGCCGCGGACGGCGTACTTCGGCTTGCGAGCGGCCTTCTCGACCAGCGCCTTCTTCGCCATGCTTCTAGTTCTCCCTGAACGGGAAGCCCAGCGCGCGCAGGAGCGCCCGGCCCTCGTCGTCGGTGGTGGCGGTGGTGACGACCGTGATGTCCATGCCGCGCACCCGGTCGATCCTGTCGATGTCGATCTCGTGGAAGATCGACTGCTCGGTCACGCCGAACGTGTAGTTGCCGCGCCCGTCGAACTGCTTGGGCGACAGGCCACGGAAGTCACGGATGCGGGGCAGCGCGATCGTGACGAGCCGGTCGAGGAACTCCCACATCCGGTCGCCGCGCAGGGTCGTCTTCGCGCCGATCGGCATGCCCTCGCGCAGCTTGAACTGGGCGATGGACTTGGTCGCCCGGCGCACCGCCGGCTTCTGGCCGGTGATGGCGGCCAGGTCGCGCAGCGCGCCGTCGATGAGCTTGGCGTCGCGGGCCGCTTCGCCGACACCCATGTTGACGACGACCTTCACGACGCCCGGGATCTGCATGACGTTCGCGTAGCCGAACTGCTCGCGCAGCGCCGACGAGATCTCCTCGCGGTAACGCTGCTTGAGCCGCGGCACCGCCGGGGCTTCAGTAGTCACAGTCATTTGGTCTCGTCCGATCACAGTTTCGCCGTGAGCCTCCAGCAATGCCAGAGGAAGATTGTGGCATCGCCTTCGGCCTAGAGCTCGGCCCCGGTGCGCCGCGAAATGCGCACCTTGGTGCCGTCCTCGTTGACCTTGTATCCGACGCGGGTGGGCTTCCCGTCGGTCGGGTCCACGATCGCGACGTTGCTGACGTGGATCGGAGCCTCCTGGGTGACGATGCCACCCGACTGCGAGCCACGGTTCGAGGTCTGGACGCGGGTGTGCCGGGTGACCCGGTTCGCGCCCTCGACGATCACCTTGTTCTCCGCCGGGATGGCCCGAATGACCTTCCCCTTCAGGCCGCGGTCCTTGCCGGAGATGACCTGGACCGTGTCGCCCTTCTTAATCTTCATACCGGCCACGGCCTACAGCACCTCCGGTGCCAGCGAAATGATCTTCATGAACTTCTTGTCCCGCAGCTCCCGGCCGACCGGCCCGAAGATGCGGGTGCCCCGCGGGTCCCCACCGTCCCGGATGAGCACGGCGGCGTTCTCGTCGAACCGGATGTAGGAGCCGTCCGGCCGCCGGCGCTCCTTGGTGGTGCGCACCACGACCGCCTTCACCACGTCGCCGCGCTTCACGCCGGCGCCGGGCAGGGCGTCCTTCACCGTGCCGACGATGATGTCGCCGATCCCCGCGTACCGGCGCCCGGAGCCGCCGAGGACACGGATGCACAGGATCTCCCGCGCGCCCGTGTTGTCGGCGACCCTCAGGCGCGTCTCCTGCTGAATCACTTCAAGCTCCTGACCCGCTTGCGGCGAATTCCTTTTTCACCGTTTGAAGCCCGCCGCGACCGGGAGGCTTCGCCATCCTCGCCGAGGCCCTTGCCGCACCCGGCGGCAAGGGCCTCGGCCCACTACTACTTGGCCTTCTCCAGGACGCGGACGACGCGCCAGCGCTTGGTGGCCGACAGCGGCCGGGTCTCCATCAGGAGCACCCGGTCGCCGACGCCGCACGCGCTTTCCTCGTCGTGCGCCTTGACCTTCTTGGTCCGGCGGATCGTCTTGCCGTAGAGCGGGTGCTGCACCCGGTCCTCCACCGCGACGACGACCGTCTTCTGCATCTTGTCGCTGACGACCAGACCCTCACGGACCTTGCGGAAGCCCCTGCTGGCGCTGTCCTTCTCGGCCGTGGTGCCCGCCTCGGCGGTGCTCTCGTCTGCCACTGCGCTCACTCCGCCGTCTCGTCGGCCAGGCTCGGGTCGACGGTTAGCCCGAGCTCACGCTCGCGCATCACCGTGTAGATCCGGGCGATCTCGTGCTTGACGGCCCGAAGCCGCCGGTTGTTGGAGAGCTGGCCGGTCGCGTTCTGGAACCGGAGGTTGAACAGCTCCTCCTTGGCCTCGCGAAGCTTGTCCACGAGGTCCTCACCGGACAGGGCGCGCAGATCGTCCGCACTGGTGGCGGTAGCCATCACGCACCACCTTCCCGGGTCACGAACCGGCACTTCATCGGGAGCTTGTGGATCGCGCGGCGCATGGCCTCGCGGGCCACTGGCTCAGCGACGCCGGACAGCTCGAACATGATCCGGCCGGGCTTCACGTTCGCGACCCACCACTCGGGCGAGCCCTTGCCGGAACCCATCCGGGTTTCGGCCGGCTTCTTCGTGAGCGGACGGTCCGGGTAGATGTTGATCCAGACCTTTCCACCACGGCGGATGTGCCGGGTCATGGCGATACGGGCCGACTCGATCTGCCGGTTGGTCACGTACGCCGGCTCCAGGGCCTGGATCGCGTACTCGCCGAACGCGATCCTGGTCCCGCCCTTGGCCGCCCCGGTCCGCTTCGGGTGGTGCTGCTTGCGGTGCGCGACCTTACGGGGAATCAGCATTGTTCTACTCCTCCGCCTTCTCCGGCGCGGCCGTCTCGGCGGCGGCCGGTGCCGGCGACGCGTCCGGGGTGACCGCGGTGGCGGTCGTCTCCGGCGCCGCGGCGGGCGTCGGCTCCGGCGCGGCCGTCGCCTCAGGCGCGGTCGTCGTCTCGGGCCCGGCCGTGGTCGTCTCCGGCGCTGCCTGCTCGCCACCGCCACCGCCGCCGCCACTGCCGCCGCGGCCGCGGCGCTCGCCGCGCTGCCGCTCGGCGGCCGCGCGACCCGCCTCAGTGCCGCCCGTCGTCGTACCGGACGAGCCGGAACGCGGGCCACGACGCGGCGGACGCTCCCGCCGGTGCTGGCGCGTCAGCGCCTCCTGAGCCTCACGCTCGGCGCGGCTCTGCACGATGTCGCCCTTGTAGATCCAGACCTTCACGCCGATGCGGCCGAAGGTGGTGCGCGCCTCGTAGAAGCCGTAGTCGATGTCCGCCCGCAGGGTGTGCAGCGGCACCCGACCCTCGCGGTAGAACTCCGACCGGCTCATCTCGGCGCCGCCCAGACGCCCGGAGCACTGCACCCGGATGCCCTTCGCGCCGCCCTTCATCGCGGTCTGCATCGCCTTGCGCATCGCGCGGCGGAAGCTGACCCGGCTGGAGAGCTGCTCGGCCACGCCCTGCGCGACGAGCTGCGCGTCCACCTCGGGGTTCTTGACCTCGAGGATGTTGAGCTGGACCTGCTTGCCGGTCAGCTTCTCCAGGTCACCGCGGATACGGTCGGCCTCCGCGCCGCGGCGGCCGATGACGATGCCCGGCCGGGCGGTGTGGATGTCGACACGCAGGCGGCCTTGGGTGCGCTCGATGTCGACCCGGCTGATGCCGGCCCGCTCCATGCCCTTGGACATCATCTTACGGATCTTGACGTCCTCGCCGACGTACGCCTTGTACTGCTTGTCGGCGTACCAGCGCGACGTGAACTCCGACGTGATGCCGAGCCGGAACCCGTGCGGGTTGACCTTCTGCCCCACTACCGGGCCCTCCTGTTCTTGACATCCGCCGCGGGCGCGACGCTCTCCACCACGATCGTGATGTGGCTGGTCCGCTTGCGGATGCGGTAGGCCCGGCCCTGCGCGCGCGGGCGGATCCGCTTGAGCGTCGGGCCCTCGTTCACGTAGGCCTCGCCGACGAACAGCGTGCTCGGGTCGAGGCCGTGGTTGTTCTCCGCGTTCGCGATGGCGCTGCGCACGACCTTGTAGACGTCGGCGCTGGCGGCCTGCGGCGCGAAGGTGAGGATGTCGAGCGCCTCCTGGGCCGACCGGCCGCGGACCAGGTCCACGACGCGGCGGACCTTGGTCGGCGACACCCGCACGTAGCGGGCGGTGGCCTTCGCGCCGGGCAGGCCGGCGCGGGTCAGGCCGTCGACGAGATCGTCAGCCACGGCGCGACCTCCGGTCTTCCTTCACGTGGCCGCGGAAGGTCCGCGTCGGGGCGAACTCCCCGAGCTTGTGACCGACCATGCCCTCGGTGACGAACACCGGGACGTGCTTGCGGCCGTCGTGCACCGCGATGGTGTGGCCCAGCATGTCCGGAATGATGGTCGACCGGCGCGACCACGTCTTGATGACGTGCTTGGTGCCCTTGTCGTTCTGCTCGTCCACCTTCTTGAGCAGGTGGTCGTCGACGAACGGGCCCTTCTTCAGGCTGCGTGGCATTGTGTCTCCTCCTCCCTGCTCAGTGGTGGTTCTTCTCGGCGGCCGGTGCCGCGTTCACGGTCATCACCGGCGCTTCGCCTTCTTGCGGTTGCTGACGATCAGCTTGTCGCTGGCCTTGCGGGTGGCCCTGGTGCGGCCCTCCGGCTTGCCCTTCGGGTTGACCGGGTGACGACCACCGGAGGTCTTGCCCTCACCACCACCGTGCGGGTGGTCGACCGGGTTCATGGCCACACCACGGACGGTGGGACGGCGGCCCTTCCAGCGCATGCGGCCGGCCTTACCCCAGTTGATGTTGCTCTGCTCGGCGTTGCCGACCTCGCCGACCGTCGCACGGCAGCGCAGGTCGACCTTGCGCATCTCGCCGGAGGGCATCCGCAGCTGGGCGTGCGGGCCGTCCTTGGCGACGAGCTGGACGCTGACGCCGGCGCTGCGGGCGATCTTCGCGCCGCCACCGGGCCGCAGCTCGACGTTGTGGATGACCGTGCCGGTCGGGATGTTGCGCAGCGGCAGGGCGTTGCCTGGCTTGATGTCCGCGCCGACACCCGAGCTGACCACGTCGCCCTGCTTGAGCTTCACCGGGGCGACGATGTACCGCTTCTCGCCGTCCGCGTAGTGCAGCAGCGCGATCCGGGCGGTGCGGTTCGGGTCGTACTCGATGTGCGCGACCTTGGCCGGCACGCCGTCCTTGTCCCGACGGAAGTCGATGACGCGGTAGGCGCGCTTGTGGCCGCCGCCCTGGTGGCGGGTGGTGATCCGGCCGTGCGCGTTACGGCCGCCCTTGGAGTGCAGGGGGCGGACCAGCGACTTCTCCGGATGATCGCGAGTGATCTCCGCGAAGTCGGCGACACTCGCGCCGCGGCGGCCCGGCGTGGTGGGCTTGTAACGACGAATTCCCATGACTAGTCCAGTTCTCCGTTACGCGCCCGGGCCACCGAAGATCTCGATGGAGTCGCCAGGGGCCAGGCTGACCATGGCCCGCTTGGTGGACTTGCGCTGACCCCAGCCGTACTTGGTCCGCTTGCGCTTGCCAGGCCGGTTGATGGTGTTGACGCTCAGCACCCGGACGTTGAAGATGTCCTGAATCGCGATCTTGATCTGGGTCTTGTTCGCATCCGGGCGGACGATGAACGTGTAGACGTTCTCGTCCAGCAGGCCGTAGCTCTTCTCCGAGACGACCGGCTTGAGGATGATGTCGCGCGGGTCGGGGATCACTGGTCCGCCTCCTCGGCGCCGGAAGCCGCCTGGCCGCGGCCGACGAACGCGGCGAGCGCGGCCTCGGTGAAGACGACGTCGTCGCTGATCAGCACGTCGTAGGTGTTGAGCTGGCCCGGGTCGAGCAGGTGCACCGCCGGGGCGTTGCGCAGGCTCTTCCAGGTCACCTCGTCGGTCCGGTCGACGACGACCAGCACGCGCCGGCTGTCGGCGATCGTGCTCAGCGCGGCGAGCGCGGCCTTGGTCGACGGGGTCTCACCCTCGACCAGCCCGGCGACGACGTGCACCCGGTTGCCGCGGGCCCGGTCCGACAGGGCGCCACGCAGCGCGGCGGCCTTCATCTTCTTCGGGGTCCGCTGCTCGTAGTTGCGCGGCGTCGGGCCGTGCACGATGCCACCACCGGTGAACTGCGGCGCGCGGGTCGAGCCCTGCCGGGCGCGACCGGTGCCCTTCTGCCGGTACGGCTTCTTGCCACCGCCGCGAACCTCGCCGCGGGTCTTGGTGTCGTGCGTGCCCTGACGGGCCGCCGCCTGCTGGGCCACCACGACCTGGTGGATCAGCGGCACGTTCACCTGAACGTCGAAGATCTCGCCCGGCAGCTCGGCGGTGCCGGCGTCGCCACCAGCCGGCGCGTACACCGTGACGGTGCGCGTCTCGCCGACGTCGGCCTTGCGAAAGGTCGTGCTCATGCCGAAACCTCAGCCTTCTGGGCCGCGGCCGGCTGGAAGTCGGCCGGGGCCTGGCGCTTCGCGGCGCTGCGCACGAAGACCAGCCCGCCGTCCACGCCGGGGACCGCGCCCTTGATCAGCAGCAGGCTCCGCTCGGCGTCGACCGCGTGCACGGTCAGGCCGGCGACGGTGACCCGCACGTTGCCCATCCGGCCAGCCATCCGCAGGCCCTTGAAGACCCGGCCCGGGGTGGCGCAGCCGCCGACCGAGCCCGGCGAGCGGTGCTTGCGCTCGACGCCGTGGCCGGCGCCCAGGCCCTTGAAGCCGTGCCGCTTCATGACACCGGCGAAGCCCTTGCCCTTGGAGGTGCCGGTGACGTCGACGACCTGGCCAGCCTCGAAGACGGAGCCGTCGAGCTGCAGGCCGGTGGTGTAGTTCGCCGCGTCGGCGGTCCGCAGCTCGGCCAGATGGCGGCGCGGAGTCACGCCGGCGGCGTCGAAGTGCCCCCGGGTCGGCTTGTTGATCTTGCGGGGGTCGATCTCACCGTAGCCGAGCTGGACGGCCGAGTAGCCGTCGGTGTCCGGAGTCTTCACCTGAGTGACCACATTGGGACCGGCCTGGATCACGGTGAGCGGTACGACGCGATTCTGCGCGTCCCAGACCTGGGTCATCCCGAGCTTGGTGCCCAGGAGCCCTCGGTAGTTTCGGTTGAGCATGGCTGCGCCGGCCCCTTACAGCTTGATCTCGATGTCGACACCGGCGGGGAGGTCGAGGCGCATCAGCGAGTCGACCGTCTTCGGCGTCGGGTCAAGGATGTCGATGAGCCGCTTGTGCGTCCGCATCTCGAAGTGCTCGCGGCTGTCCTTGTACTTGTGCGGCGACCGGATGACGCAGTAGATGTTCTTCTCCGTCGGCAGCGGCACCGGACCCGCGACCTGCGCCCCGGTCCGCGTCACGGTCTCGACGATCTTGCGCGCCGAGCTGTCGATGACCTCGTGGTCATAGGCCTTGAGCCGGATGCGGATCTTCTGTGCCGCCATGGTGGGCTTCGCCTGTCCTGTCTGTCTCGTCACCCGGGGTACCGCGACCGGGCTCGCTGTGATCCGGACGGTCGGTCACGGGCCGATGTCTGGCCTTGTCCGACCCCCTGGACCACACCGGTCGCCGGGCGTACCGCTTCTTCTTTGCCCTTCTCCCGGGCGTTCCGGGTTGGGGGCCGTGAACCCGCCGCAAGGCCGAAACCCTGCGGCGGGCGTCATTCCGGTAAGTAGCGCCTGAAGATAGTTACCGCCGGTCGAGCGAAGCTCGACATGTGGGGGTTCCAGGGGGTCATCCCCCTGGGCAGACATTGCGGGCCGGGCCGCCGGGAAGCCGCCCAAAGGGCGGCGAACACGGCGGCTCAGCCCGGCCCGCCTCCCTATCCGAGCTACTTGATGACCTTCAGAACCTGGCCGGCGCCGACGGTGCGGCCACCCTCACGGATGGCGAACCGCAGGCCCTCCTCCATGGCGATCGGCTGGATCAGCTCGACGACCATCTCGGTGTTGTCGCCCGGCATGACCATCTCGGTGCCCTCGGGGAGGGTCACGACGCCGGTCACGTCGGTCGTCCGGAAGTAGAACTGCGGCCGGTAGTTGTTGAAGAACGGCGTGTGGCGACCGCCCTCGTCCTTGTTCAGGATGTAGACGCGAGCCTCGAAGTTCGTGTGCGGCGTGATGCTCTTCGGCTTCACGACGACCTGGCCGCGCTCGACGTCCTCACGCTTGATGCCGCGCAGAAGCAGACCGACGTTGTCGCCGGCCTGGCCCTGGTCGAGCAGCTTGCGGAACATCTCGACACCGGTGACCGTGGTGGTCTGGGTCTCCTGCTTGATGCCGACGATCTCGACGGTCTCCGAGACCTTGACGATGCCACGCTCGACTCGGCCGGTGACGACCGTGCCACGACCGGTGATCGTGAAGACGTCCTCGATCGGCATCAGGAACGGCTTCTCGATGTCGCGCACCGGCTCGGGGATCGACTCGTCGACCGCGGCCATCAGCTCGAGGAGCTTCGCGCCCCACTCCTTGTCGCCCTCGAGGGCCTTCAGAGCGGAGACACGGATGACCGGAACGTCGTCACCCGGGAACTCGTACTGGCTGAGCAGCTCGCGGACCTCGAGCTCGACGAGCTCCAGGATCTCCTCGTCGTCCACCATGTCGGCCTTGTTCAGGGCGACGACGATGTACGGCACGCCGACCTGACGAGCGAGCAGCACGTGCTCCTTCGTCTGCGGCATCGGGCCGTCGGTCGCCGACACGACCAGGATCGCGCCGTCCATCTGGGCGGCACCCGTGATCATGTTCTTGATGTAGTCGGCGTGCCCGGGGCAGTCGACGTGCGCGTAGTGCCGCGCGTCGGTCTGGTACTCGACGTGCGCGATGGAGATGGTGATACCGCGGGCCTTCTCCTCGGGCGCCTTGTCGATCTGGTCGAACGGGGTGAACGGGTTCAGGTCCGGGTGGGCGTCGTGCAGGACCTTGGTGATCGCCGCCGTCAGCGTGGTCTTGCCATGGTCGATGTGACCGATGGTGCCGATGTTGACATGCGGCTTGGTCCGCTCGAACTTCTGCTTCGCCACGGGTGTCCCTCCAAGGACGGGTGGTGTCGTGCTGTAGATCGTCGTATTCGGGGTCCGGGGGGGCAGCCCCCGGATGGGCGTTACTCCCCGCGGGCCTTCGCGATGATGTCCTTCGCGACGTTGCCGGGGACCTCGGCGTAGGAGTCGAACTGCATGGAGTAGTTCGCCCGGCCCGAGGTCTTCGACCGCAGGTCGCCGACGTAGCCGAACATCTCCGACAGCGGCACCAGGGACCGGATGATCCGGGAGCCGCCGCGCTCGTCCATCGCCTGGATCTGACCGCGCCGCGAGTTCAGGTCGCCGATGACCTCACCCATGTAGTCCTCGGGTGTGGTGACCTCGACGGACATCATCGGCTCGAGCAGTACCGGGTCGGCCTTACGCGCCGCATCCTTGAACGCCATCGAACCGGCGATCTTGAAGGCGAGCTCGGAGGAGTCGACGTCGTGGTACTGGCCGTCCAGCAGAGTGACCTTCACGTCGACGAGCGGGTAGCCAGCGAGGACGCCGAACTCCATGGCTTCCTGACAGCCCGCGTCGACGCTGGGGATGTACTCCTTCGGGATGCGGCCGCCGGTGACCTTGTTCTCGAACTCGTAGCCACCGCCGTCCCCGCCGGAGGGCTCAATACTGATGATCACCCGCGCGTACTGACCGGAGCCGCCGGTCTGCTTCTTGTGGGTGTAGTCAATCTTGTCGACCTTCTTGCGGATGGTCTCCCGGTACGCGACCTGCGGGCGGCCGACGTTGGCGTCGACGCTGAACTCGCGCTTCATCCGGTCGACCAGCACCTCGAGGTGCAGCTCACCCATGCCGGAGATGACGGTCTGGCCGGTCTCCTCGTCGGTGCGGACCTGGAAGGTCGGGTCCTCTTCGGCGAGCCGCTGGATGGCGGTGCCCAGCTTCTGCTGGTCGGCCTTCGTCTTCGGCTCGATCGCGACGTGGATGACCGGAGCCGGGAACGTCATCGACTCCAGCACGACCGGCGCGTTCGGGTCACAGAGCGTGTCGCCGGTGGTGGTGTTCTTCAGCCCGACTACCGCGACGATCTGGCCCGCGCCGACGCCGTCCCGGTCCTCCCGGTGGTTGGCGTGCATCTGCAGGATGCGGCCGATGCGCTCCTTGCGGTCCTTGGTGGAGTTGAGCACCGCGGAACCGGAGGAGAGCTTGCCGGAGTAGACCCGGATGTAGGTCAGCTTGCCGACGTACGGGTCGGACATGATCTTGAAGGCAAGCGCGGAGAACGGCTCGTCCTCGCTGGCCTCGCGCACGACCTCGACATCCTCGCGACCCGGCTGGTGGCCGATGGTCCTGCCGATGTCGGTCGGGCTCGGCAGGAAGTCGACGACGGCGTCGAGCATGGGCTGCACGCCCTTGTTCTTGAACGCCGTGCCGCACAGCACCGGGTTGATCGCACCGGTGAGCGTGGCCCGCCGAATTGCCGCGAGCAGCTCCTCGAGCGTGGGCTCCTCGCCCTCGAGGTACTTCTCCATGAGCTCGTCGTCGTTCTCGGCGACCGTCTCGAGGAGCTTGTCGCGCCACTCCTGCGCGGCCTCCTCGTGGTCACGCGGGATGTCGACGACGTCGTAGGAGGCGCCCTTGTCCTCGGAGTGCCAGATCAGGCCCTTCATCCGGACCAGGTCGATGACACCCTTGAAGTCGGACTCGACGCCCCAGGGAAGCTGGATGACCGCTGGCGTCGCGTCGAGCCGGTCGATCATCATCTCGACGCAGCGGTGGAACTCCGCGCCGACCCGGTCCATCTTGTTGACGAAGGCGATCCGCGGCACGTTGTACCGGTCGGCCTGACGCCACACGGTCTCGCTCTGCGGCTCCACACCGGCGACCGCGTCGAACACCGCGACGGCGCCGTCGAGCACCCGCAGCGAACGCTCCACTTCGACCGTGAAGTCGACGTGGCCCGGGGTGTCGATGATGTTGATGGTGTGGTCGCGCCACATGCAGGTGGTGGCGGCGGAGGTGATGGTGATCCCCCGCTCCTGCTCCTGCTCCATCCAGTCCATCGTGGCGCCACCCTCGTGGACTTCACCGATCTTGTAGTTCACACCGGTGTAGTAGAGGATGCGCTCGGTCGTGGTGGTCTTGCCCGCGTCGATGTGGGCCATGATCCCGATGTTGCGGGTCTCGGCCAGGGCGGCACGTACATCAGCCATGACAGGTCACCAGCGGTAGTGGGCGAAGGCCTTGTTGGACTCCGCCATCTTGTGGGTGTCCTCCCGGCGCTTCACGCTCGCGCCGAGACCGTTGCTCGCGTCGATCAGCTCGTTCATGAGCCGGTCGGTCATCGTCTTCTCGCGCCGCGCCCGGGAGTAGCTGACCAGCCAGCGCAGGGCCAGCGTGGTGCTACGGCCGGCGCGGACCTCGATCGGCACCTGGTAGGTGGCGCCACCGACCCGGCGGCTGCGCACCTCCAGCGTCGGCTTGACGTTGTCCAGCGCACGCTTGAGCGTGACGACCGGGTCGTTGCCGGTCTTCTCCCGGGCGCCCTCGAGCGCGCCGTAGACGATCCGCTCGGCGACCGACTTCTTGCCGTGTAGCAGCACCTTGTTGACCAGCGCGGTCACCAGCGGCGATCCGTACACCGGGTCGACGACGACGGCGTGCTTGGGAGCAGGCCCCTTGCGCGGCATCAGCCCTTCTCCTTCTTCGCGCCGTAACGGCTACGAGCCTGCTTGCGGTTGCGGACACCCTGAGTGTCCAGCGCACCGCGAACGATCTTGTAACGAACTCCTGGGAGGTCCTTCACTCGGCCGCCCCGCACCAGGACCATCGAGTGCTCCTGGAGGTTGTGGCCGATGCCCGGGATGTACGCGGTGACTTCGATCCCGCTGGACAGTCGGACACGGGCGACCTTGCGCAGCGCCGAGTTCGGCTTCTTGGGGGTGGTCGTGTAGACGCGAGTGCACACGCCACGACGCTGCGGGCTCCCCTTGAGGGCAGGGGTCTTGGTCTTCTCGACCTTGTCCTGCCGGCCCTTGCGGACCAGCTGCTGGATCGTGGGCAACTGCGCTCCCGTTCCTCTTCCGTCGTGTTGCTGTTCTCCTCGCCTGGCGTGCCGGACCCACTAGGACGGCCTCACCACCTGGCATTCCAGCTGGCTCGCCGACCCACGCGGTCGGGCGTGTCGCGCCTGCCAGCACCCGTCGGCCGAAAACCGACTCGTCCTGAGAGGAGCGCGCCAGCCCGTGTGGAAACCACGGGCCCGCCGCTGGCAACAAGACCGGCCAGCACTAGCCACCGGTACACGCGGGGATACCCCGAAGGGTCACCCGCCTTCCAGCGACTGGCACCACCCGCACCAACCAGACCAGCCCCAAGCTATCCCGCGACGCCACCGTCGGCCGGCAACCGGCCCTCGGGGGGTCCGGGGGGTCGCCCCCCCGGGCTAGCATCACGGGCACCGGGAAGCTGACCGAAGGTCAGCGAACAGGATCGCCCGCCTCGCGCCACATCGGGGCGCAGGACACACGCCAGAGCCACATGGACCCTGGCCACAGGTTGCAACAGTACTCCACGGCCACGTCAAGTGTCGAACAGGGTGTCATCCGCGCCCACGGCCCTTTCAGGACCGCCCGCCGAGCGCCTGCCGGAGGTGGGGCCGCTCCACCGAGGACCCGCTGACCGGATCCTCGGGGCCGCCGCTGACCCGCCGCCTGCCGGGATGACCTGGTGAGCCCCGCTGTCCCGGACCCGCTCCACCCGCTCGTTCGTCGCCGTTGACGTGTCGTGGCTGGCTATGGGGCCAGCCGCCCGATTCGCTGCTACCGGTGTACCGGCGGCAGGTCTCGCCCGCGTTGCATTGGGTTACCGATGTTGGTCCCGCGGGTGCCATTGTGCAGGTCCGGCAGGGTCGATGGGAGTGAAACGACAAGGTTGGTATGAGGGTGGTACAAGGCGTCGCCTAGCCTTTGCCCAAGAACGACGACAGGAGCACGCACAGTGAGTACAGGCCCCACGACGGCCGAAGATCTGGACGTCGGCGCTGGTACCGGCACCAGCGGGGCCATACCTGTCGACCCGCGGCGGAAGCCGCATCGAGCCGAGCTCCAGGCTGCCTACAACCGCTCTGTCCCCGATTTGATCGCTCCGGGGCTGAAGGTGCTCATCTGCGGCATCAACCCGTCGCTAGCCGCCGGAGCGACCGGCTTCCACTTCGGCGGCACCGCCAATCGGCTGTGGGCGACGCTGCACCTCGCGGGCTTCACCGACCGTCGGCTGCACCCATCCGAGACCGACGAGCTGCTCGCCCGCGGCATCGGCATCACGAACATCGTCAACCGCGCCACCGCCCGCGCGGACGAGATCCACGACGATGAGATCCGCGCCGGGGTGAGCCGGCTGACCGCGCTCGTCGACCAGTACCGGCCCGCCTGGCTGGCTTTCCTCGGCCTTGGCGCCTATCGCGTCGCCTTCGGCGAGAAGAAGGCCCCTGCCGGCCGCCGGCCCGAGAAGCTGGGCACGACCGGCGTCTGGCTTCTCCCCAACCCCAGCGGCCTGAACGCCCACTACTCCCAGGCCGCCCTCGCCGACGCCTACCGCGAGCTCTACGAGGCGATCCACCCTGCCGCCAACCAGAGCCCTGCCCACTCCTGAGCTCCGACGGCGGTCAACCCCGTCGACGGGGACTCGCCGTGGTTTCCGCACTGAAGCCCACGCGGTCATGCGGATGGGCGGCGCCTGCCGATGCCCGGTCGTCGATGACCGCGGCGGCCCGCGCGAGGAGGCCCGCCGGGGTGACGGCGTTCAGCCGGTCGCGCACCGGCTCCCAGAAGTCGTCACCCGGCGGGGCTTCCACCTCAACCCACCGGGACCGCGGCCGCGCCGCCTCGAAGCCGATCCGCAGTGAATGGAGATACGTCCGGGCGGCCGGCGCGTCGGTTTTCTTGCTGAACAGCGGATCGCCGACGATCGCGTGGCCGACCCAGGCGAGATGCACCCGGATCTGATGCCGGCGGCCGGTGACCGGCATGGCCAGCACGACGGCGTCCTGCTCGTCGTCCCACAGGCGCACATAATCGGTGCGCGACGGGAAGTTCTTACGGGGAAGCAGGTTGCCCGGCCGCACGGACCAGGCGCCCGTCGCCTGATCGTGTTCGATGTGCGCCCGTTCGGCCGCCACCCGGATGCGTCCGCTCCCCGCCGTCAGCAACGGCAGGTCGATCGTCCCCGCTGCCGGGAGCCCGCCTGGCTGGCAGACAGCGAGATACGCCTTGTCGACCGTGCGCCGCGCGAACTGCCGGGTCAGCTCGCTGTGCGACTCCTGCGACTTGGCGAGCACGACCGCGCCGGACGTCACCTTGTCGATCCGGTTCACCCACCAGAGACGCTCGCCCGCCTCAGCTGCCATGGTGACGAGATCCGAGTCGTGGCGCTCCCCCATCACCGAAATACCCGGCGGTTTGTTCACCACGATCGCGGACTCGTCCTCATAAACGACGATCCGCCCACGGAGTTCACCCCACTCCACCCCGGTCACCACATTCACAATCCCACCGTCACGTGACCTGCATCTGGCTATTCCGTTGTGCTCTTCACAGGAGGTCGGCCAAGACGCCGATGGCGGACGCCCCCGAAGGGACGCCCGCCATCGGCGTACTAGCCCGGCACCGCGGCCGGTGATCGGCTAACGGTAGTCGCGGCTGCCGAAGTCGAACTCGTCGAGCGGGACGGCCTGGCCGCTGCCGGTGCCGAAGGCGCCGTACTCGACCGTGCCGCCGTCGTCGAAGCCGCCGACCGTGTACATCGCGGCGCGCGCCTCCTCGGTCGGCTCGACCCGGATGTTGCGGTACCGCGAGATGCCGGTACCCGCCGGGATGAGCTTGCCGATGATGACGTTCTCCTTCAGGCCGACCAACGAGTCCGACCGGGCGTTGATCGCCGCGTCGGTGAGCACCCGGGTGGTCTCCTGGAAGGAGGCCGCCGACAGCCACGACTCGGTGGCCAGCGACGCCTTGGTGATGCCCATGAGCACCGGGCGGGCCGATGCCGGCTGGCCGCCGGACTCGACGACGCGCCGGTTCTCGCCCTCGAACTTCGCCCGCTCGACCAGCTCGCCCGGCAGCAGCGTGGTCTCACCCGACTCGAGCACGTTCACCCGCTTGAGCATCTGGCGAACGATGATCTCGATGTGCTTGTCGTGGATCGACACACCCTGCGAGCGGTAGACCTCCTGGACCTGCTCGACCAGGTGGATCTGCACCTGCCGCGGGCCGAGGATGCGCAGCACCTCGTGCGGGTCGACGGCACCGTCGATCAGCTTGGTGCCGACCTCGATGTGCTCGCCCTCGGAGACCCGCAGGCGCGAACGCCGCGGCACCGGGTAGGCCATCTCCTCGGAACCGTCGTCGGGGACGACGACGACCTTGAAGGTCTTCTCCGTCTCCTCGATCTTGATTCGGCCGACGACCTCGCTGATCGGGGCCTTGCCCTTGGGGCTACGGGCCTCGAACAGCTCGACGACACGCGGCAGACCCTGCGTGATGTCGTCACCCGCCACACCGCCGGCGTGGAAGGTACGCATGGTCAGCTGGGTGCCCGGCTCACCGATCGACTGGGCGGCGACGATGCCGACCGCCTCACCGACGTCGACCAGCTTGCCGGTCGCGAGCGACCGGCCGTAGCACTGGGCGCAGACACCGCGACGGGACTCGCAGGTCAGCGCCGAGCGCACCCGGACCGTCTCGATCCCGGCCTCGAGCAGCTGGCCGATGACGACGTCACCGAGGTCGGCCCCGGCCGGCACGATGACCTCGCCGGACGAGTCGATCGCGTCGGCGGCGAGCGTCCGCGCGTAGGCCGACGTCTCCGCGTAGCGGTCGCGGACCAGCTGGCCGGTCGCCCGGTCCTTGGTCGCGATCCGGGTGACCACGCCACGCTCGGTGCCGCAGTCGTCGTCCCGGACGATGACGTCCTGGCTGACGTCGACGAGCCGGCGGGTCAGGTAGCCGGAGTCGGCGGTCCGCAGCGCCGTGTCGGCGAGGCCCTTGCGGGCACCGTGCGTCGAGATGAAGTACTCGACCACCGACAGGCCCTCGCGGAAGTTCGCCTTGATCGGCCGCGGGATGATCTCACCCTTCGGGTTGGAGACCAGACCACGCATGCCGGCGAGCTGGCGGATCTGCATCATGTTTCCGGCCGCACCGGAGTTGACCAGCGTGGCGACCGGGTTGGTCGGCGGGAAGTAGTCCTCCATCGCCTTCGCGACCTCGGCGGTCGCGTTGGTCCAGATCTGGACGAGCTCGCTGCGGCGCTCCTCGGCGGACAGGAAACCGCGGGCGAACTGCTTCTCGACCTTCTCAGCGAGGTCCTCGTACTTGGCGAGGATCTCCCCCTTGTTCGGCGGGGTGATGACGTCCTCGATCGCGACGGTCACACCGGACCGGGTGGCCCAGTAGAAACCGGCGCTCTTGAACGCGTCCAGCGTCGCCGCGACCTGGGCCTTCGGGTACCGCTCGGCCAGGTCGTTGACGATCGCGGCCTGGTCCCGCTTGTGCAGCAGCTGGTTGATGAACGGGTAGCCCTCCGGCAGCGCCTCGTTCAGCAGGCAGCGACCGAAGGTCGTCGCCAGCGTGAACGGGTCGCCGGGGATCCAGTCGGCGGGCGCCTCCCAGTCGGTCGGCGGCGTGTGGTCACGCAGCCGGACCTTGATCTGCGCCTGCAGGTGGATCTCGTGCGCGTCGAAGGCCATCTGCGCCTCGGCGACGCTCGAGAAGAACCGCCCCTCACCGAGGAGGCCGTCGGAGGTCCGGGACAGGTGGAACACCCCGGTGACCATGTCGAGGCTCGGCATGGCCAGCGGGCGGCCCGACGCCGGCGAGAGGATGTTGTTGCTCGACAGCATCAGGATCCGGGCCTCGGCCTGCGCCTCGGCGGACAGCGGCAGGTGCACCGCCATCTGGTCGCCGTCGAAGTCCGCGTTGAACGCGGTGCAGACCAGCGGGTGGATCTGGATGGCCTTGCCCTCGACCAGCTGCGGCTCGAACGCCTGGATGCCGAGGCGGTGCAGCGTCGGCGCCCGGTTCAGCAGCACCGGGTGCTCGGTGATGACCTCCTCGAGCACGTCCCACACGACCGGCCGGGCCCGCTCCACCATCCGCTTCGCGGACTTGATGTTCTGCGCGTGGTTGAGGTCGACCAGCCGCTTCATCACGAACGGCTTGAACAGCTCCAGCGCCATCTGCTTGGGCAGGCCGCACTGGTGCAGCTTCAGCTGCGGGCCGACGACGATGACCGAACGGCCCGAGTAGTCGACGCGCTTGCCGAGCAGGTTCTGGCGGAACCGGCCCTGCTTGCCCTTGAGCATGTCGGACAGCGACTTGAGCGGACGGTTGCCGGGCCCGGTGACCGGGCGGCCGCGGCGGCCGTTGTCGAACAGCGCGTCGACGGCCTCCTGCAGCATCCGCTTCTCGTTGTTGACGATGATCTCGGGCGCGCCCAGGTCGAGCAGCCTCTTGAGCCGGTTGTTCCGGTTGATGACCCGGCGGTAGAGGTCGTTCAGGTCGGACGTGGCGAACCGGCCACCGTCGAGCTGCACCATGGGGCGCAGGTCCGGCGGGATGACCGGGACGCAGTCGAGCACCATCCCCATCGGGGAGTTGCGGGTGTTCAGGAACGCCGAGACGACCTTGAGCCGCTTGAGCGCCCGGGCCTTCTTCTGGCCCTTGCCGGTGCGGATCGTCTCGCGCAGCGACTCGGCCTCGGCGTCGAGGTCGAAGTCGGCGAGGCGGCGCTGCAGCGCCTCCGCGCCCATGCCGCCCTCGAAGTACTGGCCGAACCGGTCGCGCAGCTCGCGGTAGAGCAGCTCGTCCGGCTCCAGGTCCTGGACCTTCATGCTCTTGAAGCGGTCGAAGACCCGGTCCAGGTCGTCGATCTTGCGCTGCGAGCGGTCGCGGATCTGGCGCATCTCGCGCTCGGCCGACTCGCGCACCTTGCGGCGCGCGTCGCCCTTGGCGCCCTCGGCCTCCAGCTGGGCCAGGTCCGCCTCCAGCTTGCGCTGGCGGGCCTCGACGTCGGCGTTCTTGCGGTCCTCCATGCCCTGCTTCTCGACGCCGATGCGGGCCTCGAGGGTCGGCAGGTCACGGTGGCGCGCGTCGACGTCCACCTTGGTGATCATGTAGGCGGCGAAGTAGATGACCTTCTCGAGGTCCTTCGGCGCCAGGTCCAGCAGGTAGCCGAGCCGGCTCGGCACACCCTTGAAGTACCAGATGTGGGTAACCGGGGCGGCCAGCTCGATGTGCCCCATCCGCTCACGGCGCACCTTTGCGCGCGTGACCTCGACGCCGCAGCGCTCACAGATGATGCCCTTGAACCGGACCCGCTTGTACTTACCGCAGTAGCACTCCCAGTCCCGGGTCGGACCGAAGATCTTCTCGCAGAAGAGCCCGTCCTTCTCCGGCTTCAGGGTGCGGTAGTTGATGGTCTCCGGCTTCTTGACCTCGCCGTGCGACCACTGGCGGATGTCGTCCGCGGTGGCCAGGCCGATGCGCAGCTCGTCGAAGAAGTTGACGTCCAGCAAGACTGTCGCCTGCTCTCTCTTTCTAGTTTCGGACGCTCAGTCAGAGGTCTTCGCGGCCCGCCGGGCCGCCCAGAGGTTGTGGGCGACCCGGCGGGATCCGATCAGACTTCTTCGACGCTGCTCGGCTCACGCCGCGACAGGTCGATGCCAAGCTCCTCCGCCGCCCGGAACACGTCCTCGTCGGTGTCGCGCATCTCGATCTGGACGCCGTCGCTGGAGAGCACCTCGACGTTGAGGCACAGCGACTGCATCTCCTTGATGAGCACCTTGAAGGACTCGGGAATCCCAGGCTCCGGGATGTTCTCGCCCTTGACGATCGCCTCGTAGACCTTGACCCGGCCGTGGACGTCGTCGGACTTGATCGTCAGCAGCTCCTGCAGGGCGTAGGCGGCGCCGTACGCCTCCAACGCCCACACCTCCATCTCACCGAACCGCTGGCCACCGAACTGCGCCTTGCCACCCAGCGGCTGCTGGGTGATCATCGAGTAGGGGCCGGTCGAGCGAGCGTGGATCTTGTCGTCGACCAGGTGCAGCAGCTTGAGGATGTAGATGTAGCCGACCGCGACCGGGTACGGGTACGGCTCGCCGGTCCGGCCGTCGAACAGCTTGGCCTTGCCGGACGACCCGATCAGCTGGGTGCCGTCCCGGTTCGGGAGCGTCGAGTCCAGCAGACCGGTGATCTCCTCCTCGCGGGCGCCGTCGAACACCGGGGTGGCGACGTTGGTGCCGGCCGGAGCCGCGTCCGCGCCGATCGAGCGCAGCCGCTCCTTCCACTCCTCCGACCCGGAGTCGACCTGCCAGCCGGTCTTGGCGACCCACCCGAGGTGGGTCTCCAGGATCTGGCCGATGTTCATCCGCCGCGGCACACCGTGCGGGTTCAGCACGACGTCGACGGGCGTGCCGTCCTCGAGGAACGGCATGTCCTCCTGCGGCATGATCTTGGCGATGACGCCCTTGTTACCGTGCCGGCCGGCGAGCTTGTCACCGTCGGTGATCTTCCGCTTCTGGGCGACGTAGACCCGGACCAGCTCGTTCACGCCGGGCGGGAGCTCGTCGCCGTCCTCGCGGGCGAACACCCGGACGCCGATGACCTTGCCGGACTCGCCGTGCGGCACCTTCAGCGAGGTGTCCCGGACCTCCCGGGCCTTCTCACCGAAGATCGCGCGCAGCAGCCGCTCCTCCGGGGTCAGCTCGGTCTCGCCCTTGGGAGTGACCTTGCCGACCAGCACGTCGCCGGGGTTCACCTCGGCGCCGATCCGGATGATCCCGCGCTCGTCGAGGTCCGCGAGGACCTCCTCGGCGACGTTCGGGATGTCGCGGGTGATCTCCTCCGGGCCCAGCTTGGTGTCCCGGGCGTCGACCTCGTGCTCCTCGATGTGGATCGAGGACAGGACGTCGTCCTGGACCAGCCGCTGCGAGAGGATGATCGCGTCCTCGTAGTTGTGCCCCTCCCACGGCATGAAGGCGACCAGCAGGTTCTTGCCGAGCGCCATCTCGCCGTTGTCGGTGCACGGGCCATCCGCGATCACCTGGCCGGCCTCGACGCGGTCACCCTCGTCGACGATCGGCTTCTGGTTGATGCAGGTGCCCTGGTTGGAGCGGCGGAACTTCGCCAGCCGGTAGGTGCGCCGGGTGCCGTCGTCGTGCATGACGGTGATGTAGTCCGCCGACAGGTCCTCGACGACGCCGGACTGCTGGCAGACGACCACGTCGCCGGCGTCCTTGGCCGCGCGCGCCTCCATGCCGGTGCCGACCAGCGGCGACTCCGAGCGCAGCAGCGGCACGGACTGGCGCTGCATGTTGGAGCCCATGAGCGCGCGGTTCGCGTCGTCGTGCTCGAGGAACGGAATCATGGCGGTCGCAACCGACACCATCTGGCGCGGCGAGACGTCCATGTAGTCGACCTCGTCCGGCGGGATGAACTCGACCTCGCCGCCCTTCCGGCGGACCAGCACGCGGTCCTCGGCGAACGAGCCGTCCTCGGTCAGCGGGGCGTTCGCCTGGGCGACGACGTGCCGGTCCTCCACGTCCGCGGTCAGGTAGTCGACCTGCTCGGTGACCCGGCCGGCGACGACCTTGCGGTACGGGGTCTCGACGAAGCCGAACGGGTTGACCCGGGCGAACGTCGACAGCGAGCCGATGAGGCCGATGTTCGGGCCTTCCGGCGTCTCGATCGGGCACATCCGGCCGTAGTGGCTCGGGTGGACGTCGCGGACCTCCATGCCGGCCCGCTCACGGGACAGACCGCCGGGGCCGAGCGCCGACAGGCGGCGCTTGTGGGTCAGGCCGGCCAGCGGGTTGGTCTGGTCCATGAACTGCGACAGCTGGCTCGTGCCGAAGAACTCCTTGATGGAGGCGACGACCGGCCGGATGTTGATCAGGGTCTGCGGCGTGATCGCCTCGACGTCCTGCGTGGTCATCCGCTCGCGGACGACCCGCTCCATCCGGGCGAGGCCGAGCCGCACCTGGTTCTGGATCAGCTCGCCGACCGTGCGCAGCCGCCGGTTACCGAAGTGGTCGATGTCGTCCACCTCGTACGCCGGGTCGACACCCTCGTGCAGCTTCACGACGTACTCGATCGTGCGGACGATGTCGTCCTCGGTGAGCACGCCGGTGGCGCCCTCCACGTGCAGGCTGAGCTTCTTGTTCAGCTTGTAGCGGCCGACCTTGGCCAGGTCGTAACGCTTCGGGTTGAAGAAGAGGTTCTCCAGCAGCGTCTGCGCGGACTCACGCGTCGGCGGCTCGCCCGGGCGCAGCTTGCGGTAGATGTCGAGCAGCGCATCGTCCTGCCCGGCGGTGTGGTCCTTCTCCAGCGTGACGCGCATCGACGGGTAGTCGCCGAAGCGCTCCAGGATGCGCGCCTCGTCCCAGCCGAGCGCCTTGAGCAGCACGGTGACGGACTGGCGGCGCTTGCGGTCGATGCGGACACCGACGGTGTCACGCTTGTCGATCTCAAACTCCAGCCAGGCACCCCGCGACGGGATGACCTTGCAGGAGTAGAGGTCCTTGTCGGACGTCTTGTCGAGCGTCCGCTCGAAGTACACACCAGGCGACCGGACGAGCTGGCTGACGACGACCCGCTCGGTGCCGTTGATGACGAACGTGCCCTTCGTGGTCATGAGCGGGAAGTCGCCCATGAACACGGTCTGGCTCTTGATCTCGCCGGTGGTGTTGTTGGTGAACTCGGCGGTGACGAACATCGGCGCCGAGAAAGTCATGTCCTTGTCCTTGCACTCCTCGACGGAGTACTTGGGCGGCTCGAACCGGTGGTCCCGGAACGACAGGGACATGGAACCGGAGAAGTCCTCGATCGGGGAGATCTCCTCGAAGACCTCCTCCAGACCCGAGGTAAGGGGAACATCGTCGCGACCGGCGTCGATGGACTCCTGGACCCTCTCCTGCCAGGCATCGCTGCCGATCAGCCAGTCGAACGACTGCGTCTGCAGGGCGAGCAGGTCCGGGACCTCAAGAGGCTCGACGATCTTGGCGAACGAGATGCGGGAGGCGGAGCGCGAGGCGGCCAAGGTGGTCCTTCCGGTGGCCTGGCGTCGGGCGGGAGACGCCGAGGAGCCGTCGGGGTAGTCAGGTGATCAGTGTCTCGCCGCGTCCACAAAGCGGCGTCAGCGGGGTAGGGCGGCAGGTTGTATCGGTGAGGACCGTCACACCAGCTCAGGACCCGATGCCGACCCGCCAGCCGCTCCCGCCGTTCCCGGTCGCGCGAGGCGCGGCGCCGGGAGGTCCGGGGTCACCTGGAGGTGGGCGTCATGGGCCCGCAACGCCGGCTGGCGCCGGCACACGGGGCGAGCTAGCTTCGGCGGTTCTCTCGTGGGCGGGCGGGCTGAGACCACACCGGCATGCGACCGACGCGGTCGCGCTGACCCCTTTTCGCCGCACAGAACCCATCAGGCCAGGTCCCGCGGGTGTGCGGGCCCCACCGGCTCGACGTGAGGCGGTGGGAAGTGCCCCCCGATGACCTCTGCGGAAGAGGCGTCGGCCGGGCCACCACGACTGACGGAACGGATCTGACAGGCTCAGTGCAACGAAAAGGACAGCGCAAACTAGCAGTGTAGCCCTAGGCCGCACTGCTGACAAGCCCCGTCGTCCTGTTCGTGGTGCTCTACTTCCGCGCTGATCAACTTCTGCGCTGATCAACTTCTGCGCTGCTCGCTGCCTGCCGCTGACCTGCCGTGCTCCCGCCGTTCCGCCTTCCTGTCCGTCTATCCGCCTATCCGCGGCGCGTCCGTCTGACGCCCGTGTCCGGTCACCGCCACGCTGTGTCGCCGACGTGGGTCGACGTGACCACCCGAACCCGTGGCCGCGAGGGCCCGGAGCCGACCGGCCACGCGCCCCCCGGCTCGTCGGCTCGGCCGTCCCGTTGGGAGACACCCTGCCCGACTTCGCCAGATCACGGCGGTGGTCCGCCAAATGATGGAACTCCGTTGTTGGGGACGGCGTCAACCCCTCAGACGAACCCCATGTGCGGGTAGTTACCGTTCTGCCGCTCCCGCCGGGCCGCGACCGCCTCGTCCCAATGGCCCACCGGACCCGCAATGCCCTGTCGCCTGAGCTGTCTCGGCCCGTCACCGCAGGTCCCACCAGCATCGGCCACTCTCGCGGCGGCGGCTACCCGGGCGGTGCCCGCAGGCTCGTCGCGCCCGGCGCAGCGCCGCGCCGGAGACGGACCGTAACCCATCTCCTCGGAGCGGAGCCACCACCCCGCTCCCGGCGCGGCGGCCGTATGCCAATCCGCGTGCCGCAACTCCACGATGCCCGGGACGGCCTGGAGGCAGCTGGAGGCAGCTGGAGGCAGCTGGAGGCAGCTGGAGGAAGCTGGAGGAAGCAAAAAGCGAGCCCGGCGCGGAAGATGGCCCGGCGCCGGGCTCGCTCGTGGCGCGGCCTCAGCGGCCGCGCGGTGTTACTTGACGCTGACGGTGGCGCCGGCGCCCTCGAGGGCCGCCTTCGCCTTGTCCGCGGTCTCCTTGTTGACCTTCTCCAGGACCGGCTTCGGCGCGCCGTCCACGAGGTCCTTGGCCTCCTTGAGGCCGAGGCTCGTCAGGGCGCGGACCTCCTTGATGACCTGGATCTTCTTGTCGCCAGCGGCCTCGAGGATGATGTCGAACTCATCCTTCTCCTCGACGACCGGAGCGGCCTCGCCGCCGCCCGGGCCGGCGACGGCCGCGACCGCGACCGGAGCGGCGGCCGTGACACCGAAGGTCTCCTCGAACTGCTTCACGAACTCGGACAGCTCGAGCAGCGTCATCTCCTTGAACGCCTCGAGCAGGTCGTCCGTCGAGAGCTTCGCCATGGTGGCGGTTCCTTCCTTCTGGGTCTTAGATCGTCGTGATGCGGACCGGCCGACCGGGCTGGGAGGGCCTGAGCCGGCTGCCGCGGGTGTTACCTGGCCCGGTGTGCCACTACTTCCTGATCTTGATCCTCAGTTGTGTACGCAAATCCGAATCTCCGAGGGCTCGCAGTTCGGATTCGGGTACCGTCCTGGCGATCTCGACAGCGGGTCGGGCGAACGTCACCGGGAACGGCACTACTCGGCCGAGACGGCCTCGGCCGGAGCCTCCGCAGCCGGAGCCTCGGCGGCGGCGGCGCCCTCCGCCTCGCGCTTGGCACGCAGCGCCTCGGCGAGCCGAGCCGCCTGCGACAGCGGAGCCGCGAACAGGCCGACGGCCTTGGCCAGCGAACCGTTCATGGCACCGGCCAGCTTGGCCAGCAGGACCTCACGGGACTCCAGGTCGGCGAGCTTGCGGATGTCGTCGGCCGACATCGACTTGCCCTCGACGAAGCCACCCTTGATGATCAGGGCCGGGTTCGCCTTGGCGAAGTCCCGCAGGCCCTTGGCCGCCTCGACCGGGTCGCCGCTGACGAACGCGACGGCGGTCGGGCCGACGAGGAGGTCATCCAGGCCGGTCACACCGGCACGCTCAGCCGCGATCTTCGTAAGGGTGTTCTTGACGACCTCGTACTTGGTCGTCGCACCCAGCGACCGGCGCAGCTCGGTGATCTGGCTGACGGTCATGCCGCGGTACTCGGTCAGGACAGCCGCGGTGGAGCCACGGAACTGATCGGTGATCTCCGCCACGGCGGCGCTCTTCTCAGGATTCGCCATCGGGCTCCTTGTGGGAAACGGTGCCGGCCGTACCCGAATGGCCCTGAAAACGACGAACGCCCCGGCGCAGGCGCTCGGGGCGAGACTTCGCACTCGCGTGGCTGGCAGCCCTGGGGCTGCCCACCGCTTCGACGTACGGTCCACGTCCGTCACCTGCGCGGGCCGCCCGGATATCCCCGGGACCTTCGGCCATCACCCCGGCGGAGCAGGTGAACGGCGACCAGCGGTCTGTGGTGTGGAACTGCTGTCCATAGTACAGGCAGGTGTCACACCACAGACCCGCGGCACGGCCGGCGCGGTACCACACCACACACGGCACGAATGGGAGCGCAGGTTCGGGCGGCGGGGGTCGGGCGGCGGGGGTCGGGCGGCGGGGGTCGGGCGGGAAGGTTTGACATTGGTTCGCTGCGTGCGGGCGGCGCGTAGCGGCCGCGTCCTCCGCAAGCTCCGGACGCGGCCGCTACGCGCCGTCCTCCTCCGCTCACGGGCGCTCCGGCGGCCTCCTCCGTGGTCCACCACGTCGCT